>JAEIGA010004625.1_pt1 | contig 21255 bp, 28 predicted proteins | sample 9270691 | NCBI WGS metagenome assembly JAEIGA01 (sample SAMN17057246, study PRJNA624740) | gut metagenome | biome: biome; isolation source: fecal sample | host: Bos grunniens | place: China: Xizang | collected 2019 | reverse complement strand
CGTTCGGCGTTGAATTGGACTCGCCAAACATAGATTTTGATTTGATTGTTTTGCTCGGTATTATTGTTCCTGTTGTTGTTTTGGGACTTGTATGCGCATTGGTTCAATGGCTTAAGAAAACAATCAAAGGCAAACAAAAATAAAATATACCTTTTGGCTTTACAACCCCCGTTTTTGGCATAAAAAAATACCTTTTGGAGTCTTGACCCACGTGGAAAGTTTAGTTTGTCTGACAAAGCAGACAAACTAAAGCGATATAAATCCCTTGCAGGATTTGCGATATACGCTTCATGTTGTTCGCGTGAGATATGCCTCTGGCGCGATATGTGCCTTCGGCACGTGAGCGCACTGCATGCGCATAGGGGCGAGGGGATTTATGTTCGCGTACTTTCCACCACATTTGCAACACGAAATATATTTCACGTTGCAAATATATCGCTATTCTGCATAGCAGAATAATATCGCGCTTGCATAACAAGTATATCGCGCACCGAAGGTGCATATCGCGTGAGCGAAGCGAAACGGCAGACTCTTTGGAAAGCTCGTTATTCCCGAGGGAGTTTGTGAGGTGGAAAAGAGGGCTTTCGTGCACCATGGAGTATCGTACTGTCTGTACCGCCTTCCCGGGAGCTTGAAAAAGCTCGGCGAGAACGTATTTTACTACGAGGTTAAGCTGATTTATCCCGGAAGCTCAGAGGAGTTTAAAGAGCTCGCCACCATCAGAGAGGAGAGCGTGTATGAAAGCCACGGCTATGACCGCTCACCGTATTACAGCGGAGAAAGCAGCTGGGTGACGCGCTATCACTGCTTTGACTCGTCGAGCGACAGTATTGAGGTGCTCTGCGAGTCGGACGGCATGACACTTCTGTACGGAAAAAGGCACAGGAGCGATAACGAGGACCAAAGGTCAAGAAATAAAAATGAGAGGAGTTCAGACAATGTCCGAGCTGAAGATAAAATCTTTCGACGAGCTTACAAATCGCGAGCTATATGAAATAGTCAGAGCGAGGTGCGCCGTATTTCTTCTTGAAGAAGGGATAGTGTGCGAGGACTTTGACAGGGTGGACTACGATGCTCTGCACTGCTTCTTATACGACGGCGAGGGCGTTTTAGCGTATCTCAGGGCTTATCGCGCGGGTGGCGAGGTTAAAATCGGCAGAGTGCTCTCCACAACACACGGGGTGGGGCTTGGAACAAGGTTGATGCGTGAATCATTGCCTCGGATACGGGATTTTTTTGGCTGTGAGAAAATTGTAATTCACTCGCAGAGGAGCGCTGTGAGATTTTATGAAAGGCTGGGTTTCGTTGTCAGCTCCGAGGAGTTTCTTGAGGCGGGGATTCCTCATATCGAAATGACGCTTGACTTTTCCTAAAATATATATTATTATAAAAGATACGACAGAATAAAGAGCATTGAATGGAGCAGAAAATGACCTACGAGGAAGCCCTTGAACTTATTCGTACCGAATACGAGACCCAAAAAGACTCAAAACACGCCGAAATTATCTACACGGGTCTGACCTATGACGGCTGTAACGGCTTCTGTGTCGCATTATACAATAACGGGGACGAGCTGATACTCACCGACTTTGGCGAGACCAAGGAAATATTCGACGAGGTAGAGGAAAAGCAGTGGATAGAGCTATGCTCCGAGCACGGCTTTGAATTTCGCCATTGGCGGATAGTAAGGCGGTTCACCTCGCTTCGTGACGTAGAGGAGTTCATAGAGTTTCTTGATTTTATCTCGGACGAATTCAGGTAACTCGGATATACAGGCTGTGAGGATTGATTTCTGCTGAACACCCCTGTCTATCGGGTGTTATCGGTGGGAAAGGAGCATCTTGGTGATGGAAAAAATCACAAAATACCCAAGAACACCTCACCTCGAGGGCTCGAGGCTCCAAGAGGGTGACGGGGACTTGTCCCAGGTGCGTTTTTCTGAAATCAGGAATAAGCATCTGGTTGTCGAGGAAAAGCTGGACGGAGCTAACGTAGCCGTTTCCTTTCTTTCGGGAGAGCTGATGCTTCAGAGCAGAGGTCACTACCTTCGCGGCGGAGCTAGAGAGAGGCACTACGAGCTTTTCAAGCTATGGGCGGCAGGACACCGAGAGGAGCTATACTCCATACTCGGCGACAGATATATAATGTACGGCGAATGGATGTATTCAAAACACAGGGTCTACTACAACCGCCTTCCGCATTATTTTATTGAATTTGATATTTTTGACAAGGATTGTAACGAATTTCTTGACACAGGGCGGCGCAATGCGATGCTTTCGGGCAGTAGTATAGTATCTGCGCCCGTGATATTCGAGGGGGAGCTTTCTGATATGAAGCAGCTCACCTCGCTTATAGAAAGGTCGGCTTATATTACCGACGGGCATCTTTTGGAGCTCAGAGAAAAGGCTATAGCGCTCGGCCTTGACCCTGAGGTAATTCTTGATGAAACCGACAAAACTTGTCTTGTCGAGGGCTTGTATATAAAGCTCGAGGAGCGTGGCAGAGTAACTGGACGCTTAAAATACGTACGCGCAGGCTACACGCAGGCAAGAGCAATCTCGGACGGAGATTGGAGCAACAGAAAAATAATAGAAAACGGTCTTGCCGATGGGCTTGACTTTTTTGAAGCTTAGGAGAATAATGAATATAAATATAGGAATAGTCCCCGCATTCGAGGCGGACAAGGGGAGCTACGTCGAACAGACGTATATTGACGCTGTTGAGCGCTCGGGCGGAGTTGCTGTGATTCTCCCCTTCCCCTTCGATGAGGTTACGAATAGTGATTTAGAAAAATGCGACGGCTTTTTATTCTGCGGCGGAGCGGATATTTCTCCCGAAATATACGGAGAGAAAATCTCGGAGCTATGCGGAAAAATTGAGCCGAAAAGAGATATATACGAGCTCGCGATGCTTAGAGTAATACTCGACACGGGTAAGCCCATTCTTGCTATATGCCGCGGTATGCAGCTTATCAACGCGGCGCTCGGCGGCACGCTATATCAAGACCTGCCGTCACAGCATCCAACCGAGGTGACACACCGCTGTGTCAATGCAAAATACGACGTTGAGCACGCGGCTCGCCTTATAGAGGGCACGCCCTTATATGACCTCATCGGCAAGGAAAGAATAACCGTCAACTCCTATCACCACCAGGCAATAAAGACTCTCGCCGTGACACTTCGTGCCTCAGCGGTAGCAGATGACGGTATAATTGAGGCAGTCTATCACACTGAGAGGCGACTCTCGGGCTTTCAATGGCACCCCGAGCGAATGCTCGACAAGGAAAACAGACTGATATTCGAAGACTTTATAAAAGAATGCACAAGGAGATAAAATATGATAGCCAGAGCAATAATGAAAAAGCTCCCGTCCTTAAGCCCGGTAATGGCTGAGATAAGGACACTTGAGGAGTTTAACGCGCTCAATCACGCGTACTACGCGCTTTTCAACAGCTATCTTCTGACAAGGAGCGACTACAGGCATATTTTCGCCGTGCTCTGCGACAAGCTCCCGATATACGAAAAGACGGCGGACACCCAGCAATACAAGGACATCGCCACAAGATACGCCACCTTCAACTACATTCAGAACCCCGACGTAGCGAGAGTTATCAGCGAATTTATTGACCGAATTTAGCCTATCAGCCTGATTTTGCTCCAGCTCTCCCTCTTTTCCATAAGACAGCAGCTCGAGGGCGCGAGCGAATTCGTCGGAATTGAGGTTATTGATAAGCATATATTCTCCGACACCGACCAAAGCGAAAACACCTTCAGAAATATAAGAAAAATAGTCCTGGGATAAGAGGTAAAGTATGAATAAGTATATGAAAATGGCCATACGCGAGGCATATCGCGGAATAAATAACGGCGAGGGCGGTCCCTTCGGCGCGGTTATAGTTAAGGACGGCGAGGTTATTTCAAGAGCTCACAATCAGGTTGTTCTAAAGGGTGACGCCACCTGTCACGGCGAGATGCAGGCTATAAGAAAAGCCTCGAAGAGGCTCGGTACGTTTGACCTCTCGGGCTGTGAAATCTACACCACGGGCGAGCCCTGCCCTATGTGCCTTGGCGCTATAATGTGGGCGAATATTGACAGAGTTTTCTATGGCTGTAATATAACGGATACCGAGGATATAGGGTTTCGTGACAAGAAATTCTATTCAAAAACAGAAGAGGAAATGGCTGAGTACGTCACCGAGTGTGACAGAGATGCCTGCCTTGTGCTGTACCGCGACTACAAGGCAATAGCGGATAAAAAGAACTATTAAGAGGTGTATATGAAGAAGAAGCTATATAAATTGGCTATACTGTTCGCCGTGGTGGGTGTCGTATTTTTCCTTTTGACCTACTTCTGCTTTCACTACGTTACCGACAGCGGAATCTCTCTTGAGTGGCACGCCGAGGCGGGAAAGCCCTTCGTGACACTGTATCTTGGCGTTTTCGCAACGCTTAATATATTCTCTGCATTCGCTGTTGCTACGTACTCCGCGATAGTGTTCAAGGAAAACGAAAAGACTTAAAAATCAGACTGCAAAAGGAGCTAAAAATGAAGCTTTATAAATTTATCACAATAGGCGGCAATATCGCGATGCTTATTGCCTGCATTTTCCTGATGGTTAATCTCTTTATCGAAAGAGAGCTGTTCCCCGGATTTGTCACGATACCGCTCTTGGTGCTCGGACTTATCGGAAACGTCCTGACACTTATCAGGATAAACAAGAAGTGATATGAAAAGGCGGACTGTATACGAATACTCCGCGGGCGCCGTTGTTTTCACAAGGAATGAAAAAGAGGTGCTCTACGCGATTATCCGCTCTAAGACAGGCACCTACGGCTTTGCCAAGGGGCATATCGAGGGGAGCGAGAGCGAGGAGGAGGCGGCTCTGCGAGAGGTCAGGGAGGAAACGGGTCTTTCGATAAAGCTTATCGACGGCTTTGTCAGACGCGACGAATATCCCCTGCCGACGAAAAAGCCAACGAGGAAAAAGGTCGTATATTTTCTCGGCGAGTTCTGCGACCAGACACCGACACCTCAGCCCGAGGAGATTTCCTCGGTGCATATTCTGAGCTATGCCGAAGCGTACAAAAGGCTGCAGTTTGAAAACCTCAGATCGATTCTGCGAGCTGCAAATAGCTTCATTGAGGCAAATTTGTAAATAATAGATTGCATTTTCTCTATTTTTAACTATATCTGTCACTGTTCTTCTTGAAAGGAAATTGACGATGGAAGGAAAAAGAAAAAAGGCTCTGACCTTCAGCTACGACGACGGAGTCACGCAGGATAAGAGGCTTGTTTCGCTTTTCAATAAGTACGGAATGAAGGCAACCTTCAATCTTAATTCGGGCCTTCTCGGCAAGTCGGGTGAGCTTATTCGCGAGGGTGTCAGAGTATCGCACGACAAGGTACAGCCCTCCGAGGTCGCGGAAATTTATAAGGGACACGAGGTCGCGGCGCATACGCTCACGCACTCATTTCTCCCTGACGCCAAAGATGAGGGGGAGATTATAAGACAGGTCGAGGCGGACAGGCTGGCTCTGTCCGAGCTGGTTGGCTACGAGGTGGTTGGCTTCGCATACCCGGGTGGAGGTGTGAATTTTGACCACAGGGTTTCGGAAATCATACGCGCGAATACAGGAGTCAAATACTGCCGTCACACCCTATCAAGCCACAGCTTTCTAAGGCAGGAGAACCTCTTCGAATTTTCCCCGAGCGTATATCACCATCGAGAGTGGGATATGCTATTTTCACTCGGTGAAAGGTTTCTCTCGCTTCCCGAGAATAGTGATGCCGTTTTCTACGTATGGGGACACGCCTACGAATTCGATATACATAACACGTGGGATAGATTTGAGGAGTTTCTTCGTATGATGTCGGGACGCTCGGATATATTCTACGGTACTAACAAGGAGGTCCTTTTATAAGGCGCCAAGATGGATAACAACGAAACTAATACAAAAAAATTCCGCCTGCCTGCGTTTTTTTCTGATGTTATATGTGGCTTCGTGATGGGAGTGGCGTTTATAATCCCCGGCTTTTCGGGAGGCTCGGTCGCCGCTATTCTTGGAATATACGAAAAGCTTATCGGAGCTGTGGCGGATATATTCAAAAGCTTCAAAAAAAGCTTTTTAACCCTCTTGCCTATCGGTATCGGTCTTGTACTGGGCGCGGCATCTCTGCTATTTCCGCTTAAATGGGCGCTTAGCTTCGCTCCAATTCCCACGGTAGCGCTATTCGTCGGACTTGCTCTTGGCGGAATGTTCTCCATAACCGACAAGCTGCGCGGAAAAATCAAGCCTTCCAATATAATAGCCTTCCTTATTCCCCTTGCCACAGCGGCGGCGCTCTGCTTCGCTCCGACGGGAGCTGACGTGGAGCTTCTCGATATGACACCCCTTGGATATATCACGCTTTTCGGCGTTGGAGTTCTCGGCTCCGCGGCGCTTGTTGTTCCCGGCATTTCGGGTAGTATGATACTCCTCATTCTCGGCTACTACAATCCGATAATAAGCGTTCTTACCGACCATCTTCTCATGGGTAAGGACATAGGAAAATCAGTGGCGGTTATCGGCGTTACCGTTCTTGGAATTGCCGTTGGATTTTTCCTTATCTCTATAATAATGAAGCGTCTTCTCGAAAAATGCCCGAGGGGCACGTACTTCGCGATAGTTGGATTTATAATAGGCTCTGTCCCATCTGCATTTATGGCGGCGGCGAAGGATGGGGGCTATACGCTGACGAGTCTTCCGACCTCCCCGCTCTATTGGGTAGCTTCGGTTCTTCTGCTTGTCCTTGGCTTTGTTGGCGCTCTGCTGTTCGTCATCAAGGCAGGTCCCTTTCAGGGAATGATACACTCGAGGAAAATTAATTGAATATTAAAAGGGCTTCCCGAATATGCTTTACTAAAAGGCAGCGGGAGCCCTTTTCCCGTAATGGAGGAAATTATGTTTATATATTCAGTCAGAGCGTCAACGCTACGGTTCGTGGCGGTTTTGATTTTGTGCGTTGTGGGGCTCGGAGTACTACTTGGAATGACGGGGGCTGACGCAACATTTGCCTCTGTGGACGGCAGAGAGATAAACTACGGCGGTATAAGAGAAAACGACGAGCGAATTGCCTTTATCGAGCAATTTGGCTTGAAGGTCAATCCTGAGGCGAAAACCGAGGAAACCCTCTCCCTGCCCGAGAATTTTGACAGGGTGATAAACGGATACAACGAGATACAGAAAAGGCAGGGGCTCGACCTTTCGAGATACAAGAACAAAAGAGTGACGCATTTCGCCTATGAGGTAACGAATTACAGCTTTGACGGGGTGGTGTACGTCAACCTCTACGTCTATCGTGGCAAGGTCATAGCCTGCGATATTTCCTCGCTCTCAAAGGACGGATTTATCCTTCCTCTTACAGAAATAGACCCGAAAAATCTGAAGGCTTAGTTAATGTGCCGGAAGGAATCGACACCAACTAAAACAGAAGGAGAGGCTAACGCCTCTCCTTTTTGCCTCTGTGATTATGCCGCGCCTGTGTATTTTAGTGGTTGCAGCAGCAACAGAAAACGACGATTATAGCGAGAATTATAATCCAGGTGCAGTTATCGTCAAAGAGATTGCAAAGGCAGTTGTTGTTCATTATATGTTCCTCCGATGATGTTATCAGCGGATATAAAGGCGCAGCCTCGCCCCTTCCGCTCAATACATACTATGAGCCACCCCTGCTTTTTGACACAGACACTTTTTTCGGGGGTGGCAGAAGAATATTTGATAGGGGCCAAAGGGGCTGTCAATCCGACAGCCCCTCATTATTTTAAATACGGATTATTCAATTACTTATCAAAGTCAAAGACAACCTCTCCGTCACGGAGGGCAAGCCTGCCCGAGAAGAAGCGTCCCTTCTTTGATATAAAGCCGCTGAGCTTTGCAGTTTTTCCCTCGGCTAAGAGCCTTCTTGCCTCGGTGATGGGAATATCCCTGTGGCAGATAGAGATGCCCATCTTGAATTGACACCCATCGGTATAGCCCATACAGCCGTAATTCTGTCTTCCCCTGATAACGTTTTTCCCGCAGAGAGGGCATTTTCCGACTATCTCGCCAAGCTTACCCGTATCGGCGACAGGAGCGCCTGCCACCTTGGAGGAATTATCAAATATCTCCTTGATTTCCCTTTCTGCAAGCTTGACAGAATCGTCAACGCTCATCTCTCCTCGGAAAACCTTTTTCAGCGCCTTTCCAAGCTCGCTTGTCTTGTACTTATCCATCACTATTCCGAGTCTGGCTATGGATTCGATAAGAAATTCGCCGCCGTCAAGAATGGTGTAGACGTCCTTTTTTAAGTCTATATACCCGCTCTTTTTGGCATTATCGATAATTCCAGTTCTGGTTGCCTCTGTGCCGAGCTCCAGACCCTCGAAAATAGCCTTGTAGTCCTCCGCGTCGTCAACCTCTCCGTTTTCCTCGAGCTCCTTCGCCTTCGCCTTGTCGTCCTTGAAGGGGTTTTTCAGATACTTGTTGAGGGTTTCTATCGTATAGTGCTTTGGCGGTGTTGTCTTTTTCTCCTGCGGCTTGAAGGAGATATTGACACTCTCTCCAACCTCAAGCTTTGGCAGAAGCTTATCCTTCGAATTATAATCGTCGTACTTCGTCCAGCCCGGCTCGAGAATAACCGTGCCCTTCAGTACAAATTCCTCAAGCTCGCCTACCCTGATTTTTATCTCGCTCTTTTCCGCGATACAGTCCTCCGAGCAGAAAACCGCAACGAAGCGCCTGAGCACCGTCGAATAAACCTGCCTTTCCTTCTCGGTGAGCTTATCCTTATCGGGTATCTTATAGGTGGGGGTAAGAGCCGAGTGCGACTCAATCTTGCTGTCGTCAAAGATATACTTCGAGTCCTTGAACCTGATGGGATAGCCAAGCTTCGATACACCCGCGATAATCGAGCGCATCTTGTCCTTTTCTGCCGTGGCGAGATACTCGGAGTTGGTTCTCGGATAGGTAAGATACCCCTCCTCGTAGAGCTTCTGTATGATTTTAAGGCTCTCCGCCATCGACATCTTGTATTTCTTTCCAAGAACGTTCTGCAGGGTGGAAAGAGAATACAGCTTACCCGGAAGAATCCTGTCAGTCTTGCTGTTCTTATAGGTGACGACAGCGCCCGCTCCGTTATATTTCGCGGCAAGGGCTTCCGCCTTGTCCCTTTCGTCCTTTGTAAACTTATGTTTACTCGTGAGCTCTACACGCTCGCCGTGTGTCACAGAATTTGATGCGATAACGTAGTAGGTCTCGGGGGTGAAGTTGCGTATTTCAAGATCTCTGTCATATATCGCCTTGACTATCGGCACGATAACTCTGCCTACTCTTAAGAGCTTTCCTGTCTTGATAGTGGCATACCGTGTCAAATTAACGCCGTAGAGCCAATCTATATAGGTTCTCGCATAGCCCTCGCCGGCGAGGTTGTCATACTCGCTCTCGTCCTTCATCTCGGCGAGCGCTCTTCTGACCGTTTCGGGCGTCTGGTCGGGGAGCCAGAGCCTTTTCTCTGCCTTCTTCGTTTTCATGGCGTGCGTGACGCACAGACGGACTATTATCTCTCCCTCTCTGTCAGCATCTCCCGCGTTGACTATCGTATCGACGTCCTCTCGATTAGCGAGGGTGGAAATTATTTTAAACTGCTTTTGAACACCCGCGTCCACGCTCTTTTTTCCATCGGAGCGTCTTAACTCAAACTTGAAGCTCTCCGGGAAGCAAGGCAGATTGTCAAGCCTCCAGCGCTTATCCTCTGTTTCGGGCCCGTACGCCTCGACGTCTGCGAGAGAGAAAAGATGACCGAATGCCCAGGTGACGATGTATTCCGAGTTTATAAAGTAACCGTCTTTTTTATCCATTTTTCCAATACCCGCAACAATATTACGGGCAAGGCTCGGCTTTTCCGCTATTATCAGCTTCATATTTCCCTCCCTTGTGTTTTTTCGTCCAAAAAAATTCAAAGCATTATATATTCTAGCACAACTTTTTCCATTTTTCCACCCCTTTTGTGAGTTTTTTTCTTTTGGTATTTTTACATAAAGCGACGCTGCATTTTTTTACTTTACTTTTTCGCGTGCGTATGTTATAATTTATCTGACAACAAAAAAAATCCGGAGATGTAATATGGCAAAGCTTTACTTCAAATACGGCGCTATGGGCTCGTCAAAAACTGCTCAGGCGCTTATAACCCGCTTTAACTATGAGGAAAGAGGAATGAGAGTCTGGCTTATCAAGCCTGCTACCGACACCCGTGACGGCGCGGACGTTATTGGCTCGCGCATAGGACTCTCAGCAAAGTGCACGCCTATCGGCAGGGAGGACGATATATACCGTATGTTCCTCGAGAGTCACGCAGGGGACGACGTTATTATCGCGGACGAGTGCCAGTTCTTCACAAGAGAGCAGATAGACCAGCTCAGACTGATAGTTAACGAGGTTGAGGTTCCCGTTCTGTGCTTTGGTCTTCGAACCGACTTTCTGACTAACTGCTTCCCCGGAAGCCTAAGGCTCTTTGAGATAGCGGATTCGATAGCCGAGATAAAGACTATATGCACCTGCGGCTCCAAGGCTACGGTTAACGCCAGAATTGACGGACGGGGACGCATAGTCACAAGCGGAAGCCAGGTTATGCTCGGCGGAAACGACAGCTACGTCGCTATGTGCCATCGCTGCTACATCGAAAGGATAAGAAAGGAAAGCAAGGAATAAGAAAATGGATATTAAAGAGGTATTGAAAAGAGTTGACCACACCCTGCTTGACAGGTGCGCAACCTTCGAGGATATCAAGGTGGTGCTTGACGACGGAATCAAGTACGGAGTAGCGTCCGCCTGCATTCCGCCCTGTCACGTCAAGGCGGCTAAGGAATACGTTGGCGACAGACTCGCTATCTGTACGGTTATCGGCTTCCCAAACGGATACCACACTACTACCGTGAAGGTTGCTGAGACCATTGACGCTATCGGCGACGGCGCTGACGAGATTGATATGGTTATCAACACCGCTATGCTGAGAGCCAAGGAATATGACGCGGTGCTCGACGAGATCAGAGTAATAAAGGGCGCGTGCGGGGAGCATATACTTAAGGTAATTATCGAAACCTGTCTTCTTTCCGAGGAGGAAAAGATAAAGATGTGCGAAATTGTTACCGAGTCGGGCGCGGACTACATCAAGACCTCGACGGGCTTCTCCACGGGCGGAGCTACCTTCGAGGATATCGCGCTTTTCAAAAAGCACGTCGGAAAGAACGTTAAAATCAAGGCGGCGGGAGGTATTTCCTCTATTGCCGATGCTGAAAAATTCATCGAGCTCGGCGCTGACAGACTCGGCACGTCGAGAATAGTTAAAATATTAAAGAATGAGGAGGCGCACGGATATTAATTCCGTCGAAAAGAAAATGAGTAAATTTCACACACCACATATAAAAGCTGAGCCGCAGGACTTCGCGAAAACAGTCCTTATGCCCGGTGACCCCCTACGCTCTAAGTTTATAGCTGAAAATTTCCTTGAAAATCCCCGTCTTGTCAACAACGTCAGAGGTATCCACGGCTACACGGGTACCTATCAGGGAGTTCCCGTATCTGTTATGGCGAGCGGAATGGGTATGCCCTCTATCGGCATCTACTCCTACGAGCTGTACAACTTCTTCGGCGTCGAGAACATTATAAGAGTGGGCTCCGCGGGCGGAACGAGCGATAAGGTCAAGATTCGCGACGTTATTATCGGTATGGGCGCCTGCACTACCTCAAACTATGCGGTACAGTACGGTCTGGAGGGCACTTTCGCTCCCATCGCAAGCTACGAGCTTATGAGCGAAGCTATCAGAATGGCGGAGGAAATCGGCGCGCCGTACGCTGTCGGAAACATTCTCTCCTCCGATATTTTCTACAACGCAGACCCCACCGCTCGCGAGAAGTGGACGAGAATGGGAGTTCTCGGCGTTGAAATGGAGGCCGCCGCTCTCTATATGAACGCGGCGCACGCGGGCAAGAGAGCTCTCGCTATCTGCACGGTGTCCGACCATCTTCTGACTGGTGAGGCGCTTGACGCTGACGCAAGGCAGAATTCCTTCACGGATATGATGAAGATAGCACTCGGTATCGCGGTCGCTATGGATAAGAAGTAATATGAAGATAAAAAGAGCATTCGTTATAGTCCTTGATTCCTTTGGAATCGGGGCTGAGCCCGACGCGCATCTTTTCGGTGACGAGGGCGCTAATACTCTGGAGAGCATACACCGCTCGGGCGTGCTGAGCGTACCGAATATGACAAGGCTCGGTCTTGGTGTTATCGACGGGGTCAGCTGTCTTGAAAAGCTCCCCGCTCACACTGCAACGGTGGCAAGGGTACAGGAAAAAAGCATGGGCAAGGACACGACCGTTGGTCATTGGGAGCTGATGGGCGTGGTTTCCGAGCGCCCGCTACCAACCTACCCCGACGGATTTCCCAAGGAGCTTATGGACAGATTCGAGGCGGCGGTCGGCAGAGGTACCCTCTGCAACAAGCCATATTCGGGCACGGATGTTATCCGCGACTTTGGCGAGGAGCACCTGAGAACGGGCAAGCTGATAGTATACACCTCTGCGGACAGCGTCTTCCAGATAGCCGCGCACGAGGAGCTGGTGCCCCTTCCCGAGCTGTACAGATACTGCGAGATTGCTCGCGGACTTCTCACGGGCGAGCACGGTGTCGGCAGGGTTATCGCGCGTCCGTTCACAACGGTTGACGGTGAGTTTAAAAGAACCGCTAACCGCCACGACTACTCCCTCGAGCCACCCGCTCCCACCGCCTTGACAGCTCTCAAGGACGCGGGATATACCGTTAAATCCATTGGAAAAATCAAGGATATTTTCGCAGGCGCGGGAATTACCGACGCCGTATATACTCACAGCAACACAGAGGGTATCACCCTGACGCTTGATGCGCTGAGAGAGGACTTCACAGGACTGTGCTTCACTAACCTCGTTGACTTTGATATGCTCTACGGACACAGACAGGACCCCGTGGGCTACGCCGAGGCAATGAACGAGTTTGACAGAGCTGTGCCCGAGCTAATAGCAGGGCTTGGCGAGGAGGATATTCTTATTATCACCGCAGACCACGGCTGTGACCCATCGGACGACAGCACTGACCACACGAGAGAATATATACCGCTTATCGTGTATAACAGCACCATCGAGCCGAAGAACCTCGGCACTCTTGTCGGCTTTGACAATGTGGGCGGTCTTATATGCCGCCTGTTCGGTGTTTCCCACGCCGAAAATATGAACACAGCGCTCGCCGACGCTCTCGGTGTATAAATGTAAATAAAGATTTACTCGGAGTGAATAAAATGAAGCTTTCACAAGAGAAATATACAGAGCTAGTAGCTGCCGCTCGCGCGGCACGGGGTGGGTCATACTCACCATTCTCTCACTTTGCCGTTGGAGCGGCGTTGCTCACGGAGGACGGCAAGATATACGCGGGTGCCAATGTAGAAAACAGTTCATACTCCGCTACGGTATGCGCGGAGAGGGTAGCTATACACTATGCTGTGGCAAGCGGTGACAGGAGCTTTTTAGCAATAGCTATCGTCGGCGGGGCGGCTGATGAAGAGTTGCCCGAGGAATGTCTGCCCTGTGCGGTATGCTTACAGGTTATGGCAGAGTTCTGCGAGGGGGATTTTGAGATAATCACCTCCGACAGGGGGGGCGAAATAAGGGTGCACACCCTCGAGGAGCTTCTTCCACGCCGCTTCAGACTCTAATTCTATATTTCAGGAGATTTAAATGCGTTTTTATGATTTAATAACCAAGAAAAAGCACGGCGAGGAGCTCACAGAGGAGGAAATTTTCTTCTTGGGAAAGTCTTACGTTAACGGTGAAATTCCCGACTACCAGATGTCCGCCTTTCTTATGGCGGTGTGCTGGCAGGGTATGACCGACAGAGAGGCTTCTCTTCTCACCGCGGCTATAGCAGAGTCCGGCGATACCGTAGACCTCTCGATGTTTGGCGACAGGTCGGTAGACAAGCACTCCACGGGCGGCGTAGGAGATAAAACCACTATGATAGTCACCCCCATCGTAGCCTCGCTTGGCGGCTGTGTCGCGAAGATGAGCGGCAGAGGTCTTGGTCACACGGGTGGCACTATTGACAAGCTGGAGTCCATTCCCGGCTTTCGCACCTCGCTCTCGAGAGAGGAATTTATCTCGACGGTTGAGCGCGTTGGAGTGGCGGTAATCGGTCAGTCCGGAAATCTCGCCCCTCTTGACAAAAAGCTGTACGCGCTTCGTGACGTGACGGCTACGGTAGACTCCGTGCCTCTTATCACCTCGTCCGTGATGGGCAAGAAGCTCGCGGCAGGCTCTCATTCCATAGTGCTTGACGTCAAGTACGGCTCGGGCTCATTCATGAAGAGCCCCGAGGACGCGTCGGAGCTCGCCGAAAAGATGGTAGCTATCGGATATGACAGAGGTAGGCAGGTTTCCGCGCTTATAACCAGTATGGATACCCCGCTCGGCCACGCAGTCGGAAACAATCTGGAGGTCAAGGAGGCGATAAAAACTCTGAAGGGCGAGGGTGCCGCTGACCTTACAGAGGTATGCCTGTGCCTTGCAACCGAGATGATAGCTCTCTCAATGAAGCTCGACAGAGCTACCGCCAGAAAAATGTGCGAGGGCGCTATAACGGACGGCTCTGCACTAAAGAAGCTAGAGGAGTGGATAGCTGCCCAGGGCGGCGACGCGGAGTATATACGTCACCCCGAGCTCTTCCCCGTAACGAAGCACGCCTACGAGGTTAAGGCTACTCGCGACGGATATATATGCTCGATGAACACCGAGGAGATAGGCATCTGCGCCTCTGCTCTCGGAGCGGGCAGAGTTTCGAAGGACGACGTTATAGACCACGCGGCGGGAATAATAATTCGCCGAAAGGTGGGCGATAAGGTTGCCGCGGGCGAGACCATAGCTACCCTCTATACCAACCGCGACGGAGTCTCGGAGGAAATAGCCGAAAGATATATCAAGGCGATAACCGTTTCGGACACAGCACCCAAGCTGTGCCCCGTGGTGCTTAAGGTCATTTCAAGATAATTTCTACGTACAACAGAGGGAGAGAGGCAAAATACTGCTTCTCTCCCTTTTTATTTTCTATAAGTAAGTTATATATTACTTTGTTAATAAATTAACTTTCAGGAAATAACTTGATTTTGTGCATTTTTTATGATAAAATGATAAGCGGATAAATTTGGGAGAAAATGCAGGAGGGGCAATGTATAAGAGAACCGTCAGCGCGCTGTACGTTGTGAATATCGCCTTCCAAGCTATTTTCAACCTCGTCTGTCAGATTGGACTCTGTATTCTTCTGTCCTTTCTGGCAGTAAAATATCTATCTGCTCCCGAGTGGATATACGTGCCCCTGATTCTTCTCGGAGTTTTCAGCGGTCTGTATTCGATGGTGAGATTCATTCTCGGCGCTATGAAGAGCCTTGACCGTCTTGAGGAGCAGCACAGACGGGACGATAACAAAAAATAACCGAAACGGAGAATATATGAATACTGAAAAAAGCGAGGGCAGATATACCACCGTATGGCTGCTTCTCTTACTTGAGGTCGCGGTGTGCGGTCTTATTATAGGCGGCTACGCCATCGCGAGCATATTTATCAAAGATATTTTCGATTATAAGCTATTCACCGGAGCGGCGCTTGGCACCGTGGCAACTGTGGCAAACCTTTTCGCACTCACCTTTTCAGTCAACCGAGCTATCGACGGCTTTATCGCCGCCAGGGGTGACAAGGAAATGACAGAAGAGGAGAGCGAGCAGTTCGCCAACCAATACGGCCCCGCAGTACAGACTGCGATAGCGAAATCCTACGTCACGAGGACTCTGATACTCATTGGCGCCTGCGGTCTTCTTTTCACAGGCTGGTTCAGGGTACTGCCCGTCGTGATTCCCATGCTTATGCAAAGACCTCTTATAATGGTTATCGAATATTTCAGAAAGGGGGATAAATAATGGATCTTTCGGTCAACGGTCCGAAGATAATACTGAGGGTGAAAAAGCTGTACGACGCCTTCGGTAACATTCTTGGAAATCCTATAACTCAGACGACGGTATCACTCGTTCTCGTCACAGTCGGTCTTATAATTCTTTCCTACTTCGTGACAAAAAAGCTGACGAAGCGCCCCGGCAGACTGCAGGTGGTGGCTGAAAAGCTTGTGAATATGCTCTACGGTATGGTGCGCGACACTATGGGAGAGCATAATCTGAAATTCGCCCCCTACATCGGCACTCTGTTTCTGTCGAGCATCGTCGGCACGCTTATCGGCACGACACAGATATTCCGCTCCACCACCGCCGACCTCTCGGTTACTGCGGCGTGGGCGCTGGTAACGACGGGAATGGTCTGGTACCATAACATCAAAAACTTCGGCTTCGGAGCTTGGCTAAAGGGCTTCACCGAGCCTATCGTGGTGATGACTCCTATGAATATCGTCGGCGAGATAGCGAACCCCGTATCGATGGCGTTCCGTCACTTTGGTAACGTGGCGGGCGGCTCGGTTCTCACCGCGCTAATCTACGGCGCTCTGGCGGCGGTAACTCACGCGATATTCTCCTGGCTTCCCGAGACGATTCTGGCGGTATTCCCTCCCCTGTTCCAGATAGGAATACCCGCGTTTCTCTCTATCTACTTCGACCTGTTCTCAGGCTTCGTGCAGGCTCTGGTATTCTCGCTTCTGACGATGGTATACGTCGGCGGCGCCTGCCCTCCGCCCGAGGAGCTTCCCGTGAGGGACAAGAAGGCGAAGAACGAAGATTAAGCTAACTAAACAAAACAAAAATAAAAATATATTTTCTAGGAGGAAACAAAAATGGATGTTAATGCAGCAAAGGTTCTGGCGGCAGGACTGTGTATGGGACTTGGAGCAATAGGCCCCGCTCTCGGTGAGGGTAACGCGGTAGGAAAGGCGCTCGAGTCTATGGCTCGTCAGCCCGAGATGGCAGGTACTCTTCGTACCAATATGATTCTCGGATGCGCTATCACCGAGACCACCGGTATCTACTCGCTGGTCGTAGCTCTTCTGCTTCTTTTCATGAAGTTCTGAGTTTTTCTGACGGCAACACACAAATTTTAAGGAGCAGACCATAATGGAATGGTTTTTGAATGAATTTGAAGCCTTCGTCGGAGTAAACCTCTGGACGATGCTCTTCGCATGGGTCAACCTGCTCATTCTTTATCTGTTTTTGAAAAAGCTGCTTTTCAAGCCCCTTAAGGATATGATAGACTCAAGGCAGAAGGAAATCGACGATATGTACGAGGATGCCGAGAGCTCAAAGACCAAAGCGGCAGATCTGAAAAGCGAGTATGAGGAAAAGCTCGAGCACGCTAACGAGGAGAGCGAGGAGATTCTTCGCACCGCAGTAAGACGCGCGCAGCTCAAGGAGGAGGAAATCCTCCGCGATGCGAACGACAAGGCGGCAAGGACCGTCGAGCGAGCGCACGAGCAGGTCGAGCTTGAAAAGAAGCGGATTATCAACGAAGTCAAGAACGAGGTCTCCGGTATGGCTATCGGTATCGCCGCGGCGGTTATTGAGCGCGACGTGTCCGAGAACGAGCACAAGGAGCTTATCGACAGCTTCATTGATACGATAGGTGAGAGCGATGACTAATGCTTCTGAATATGGAAAGGCGCTGTTTCTTCTGTGCGAGGAGGTTGGCAGCACCGAGAGAGTTAAGGCTGACGTAGCGGTGCTTCGCGCCGTTATCAAGGAAAACCCCGAGCTTATCAAGCTGCTTGACACCCCCGCGGTAACTAAGGAGGAAAAGCTCGCGGTAATCGACAGGGCGTTCTCCACACTTGACACGTACCTTGTCAACCTTCTGAAGATTATGGCGGAGCGCCGTATGACGCACGCTATAGAGAAGGTGCTCGACGCCTTTGATGCTGCGTATGACGAGGCAAGGGGAATAGAGCGAGTAGAGGTAATAACCGCCGTCCCTCTCACCGAGGAGCAGGCGGCAAGGCTCACTGAGCGCCTTGAGAAAAAGACGGGCAAAACTATTATTTTGAAGAACACCACGGATAAGTCTGTCCTCGGCGGCATAAAGCTTCGCTATATGGGCGTACAGCTCGACGGCACGCTGAAGACAAGGCTCGATAGCTTTGAGCGAGCGCTCAAGGCAACGGTGATTTAAATGGGCGATAGCCCTCCAAACTAAATAAGTAAGTTGGTAAATGTAAATGCAGTCAAGAATAGATGATATCAGCAAGATAATAAAAGAGCAAATCAGAAACTACTCGGTGAAGACCGAGCAGGACGAGATAGGCTACGTTATATCGGTTGGCGACGGAATCTCGAAGGTTCACGGTCTTGACAAGTGCAAGGCGAACGAACTTCTCGAATTCGCTAACGGCAGCTACGGTATGGCGCTCAACCTTGAGGAAAGCTGTGTCAGCTGCGTGCTTCTCGGAAACGACGTGGGCATCAGCGAGGGTAGCGTTGTCAAGCGCACGGGTCGAGTAGTATCCGTCCCCGTCGGCGAAAAGCTCGTTGGCAGAGTTGTCAACGCACTCGGTCAGCCTATCGACGCCAAGGGACCCATCGAGGAGGACGGCTACAGTCCTATCGAGCGTCGCGCGTACGGAATTATCGAGAGAAAGTCGGTATCCGTGCCGCTTCAGACGGGTATCAAGGCGATAGACTCTATGATCCCCATTGGCAGAGGTCAGAGAGAGCTTATTATCGGTGACAGACAGACGGGTAAGACCGTTATCGCCACCGACACTATAATTAACCAGAAGGGCAAGGACGTTATCTGTATCTACGTAGCGATAGGTCAGAAGCAGTCCACTGTAACGAACGTTGTCGACACGCTCTACAAGAACGGCGCGATGGACTACACCATCGTCGTTTCGGCTACCGCGTCCGACCCCGCTCCCCTGCAGTATATCGCTCCATACGCGGGCTGCGCTATGGGTGAGTACTTCATGGACAAGGGACGCGACGTGCTTATCGTGTACGACGACCTGTCAAAGCACGCGGTAGCGTACAGAGCGCTATCTCTGCTTATCAGAAGACCTCCGGGCAGAGAGGCATATCCCGGTGACGTCTTCTATCTTCACTCGCGTCTTCTCGAGAGAGCGGCAAGACTCGCACCCGAGTACGGCGGAGGCTCCCTGACCGCGCTTCCTATCATTGAAACGCAGGCGGGTGACGTTTCGGCATATATCCCCACTAACGTTATTTCTATCACAGACGGACAGATATTCCTCGAGAGCGAGCTGTTCCACTCGGGCGTCAGACCCGCGGTTAACCCCGGTATCTCGGTTTCAAGAGTCGGCGGTAACGCGCAGATCAAGGCTATGAAGAAGGTCGCGGGAACTCTTAAGCTGCTCTACTCTCAGTACAGAGAGCTGCAGGGATTCGCTCAGTTCGGCTCCGACCTTGACGCAGACACCAAGGCAAGACTCGAGCAGGGTCAGCGCATCGTTGAGGTTCTCAAGCAGGGCAGAAATTCTCCCATAGACGTTGAATTGCAGGTAGCTATAATCTACGCCGTAGTCAACAATATGCTGAAGGATATTCCCGTAGAGAGAATTTCCGAGTTCGAGAGCGAGCTGTTCGACTACCTGGTTGCAACGAAGGACGAGCTTCTTTCCTCCATCAGAACGACAGGACAGCTCACGGCTGAATCCGAGAGCGAGCTGAAGGAGGCTATCGCTACCGTTAAGGAAAAGCTCCTCGTCGGAGGCGTATAAGGCTATGGCAGGGGCATCAATGAATGATATCAAGGCGAGGATAAAGAGCGTACAGAGCACCATGCAGATAACCAAGGCAATGGAGCTTGTCGCTACGTCCAAGCTGAGACGCGCCAAGGAAAAGGCGGAGGGCACGCGTCCCTTCTACGAGGTGCTTGGCAAGGCTATTGACGACGTTCTCGCCTCTGAAATTGCCACCACGTCCGTTTTCTGCGAAAGCCGCGATGCAAGACGCACCCTCTATATAGTCATAGCAGGCGACAGAGGTCTTGCAGGCGGATATAACGCTAATATTTTCCGTCTTGGCGAGAGTCTGTCGGGAGCAGGCGAGACTGTATGGCTTCCCATAGGCAAAAAGGCGGTGGAATACTACCGTCACCGCGAGCGCGAGATTTTCTCTGACGAGTACGAGTATGCATCACTTGTGGGTGTCAGCGACTCTCAGGAAATTGCACGCGCGGTATGCCGCGCTTATGCGGACGGAGAGATTGACAGAGTGGTGCTGGTATACACCCGCTTCGTGTCAATGCTCACGCAGCTGCCCGTATATGAACAGCTTCTCCCTCTTGAAAGAGAGAAAAGCGACAAGGTGGCGCCCGAGTACGACGTCGAGCCCGAGCTTATGCTCGAGAGGATAGTTCCGTACTACGTCGGAGGAATAATCTATTCCGCGCTTACCGAGGCTCTCGCATCCGAGCAGGGAGCGAGAAGAACGGCTATGAACGCGGCTAACAAAAACGCATCCGAGATGATTGACACCCTGATGCTCAGATACAACAGAGCACGTCAGGCAATCATAACTCAGGAAATTACCGAGATTGTATCGGGAGCGGAGGCTCTTTAACTCAGAGAGAGCTTGTCGGCGCTGTCCGACAGGCAAGATTTGAAAGGAAATAGGCAGATGGAAAAAAACATCGGCAAGGTTATACAGATTATCGGACCCGTTCTTGACATCCGATTTGAAAACGGCACACTTCCCGACCTTCTCGGCGCTATCGAGATTGAGCACGAGGGCGGCAAGCTGGTGTGCGAGGTTGCCAGCCAGCTCGGCGACGACGTAGTGCGCTGTATCGCGATGTCCTCTACTGACGGTCTGTCAAGAGGAATGGACGCGGTATATACGGGCACAGGTATTACCGTACCCGTAGGAAAGGAAACGCTGGGCAGAATATTCAACCTGCTTGGCGACCCGATCGACAACGGCGAGCCTGTTGAGGATGCGGAGAGATGGTGTATTCACCGTGATCCCCCCTCGTATTCCGAGCAGGAGGGCACAACAGAGATACTTGAGACGGGTATCAAGGTCGTTGACCTTATCGCACCCTACGCCAAGGGCGGAAAGATAGGTCTTTTCGGCGGCGCGGGAGTTGGAAAAACGGTTCTTATAATGGAGCTTATCAACAACGTTGCCAAGGAGCACGGCGGTATTTCCGTATTCACAGGCGTTGGCGAGCGTACCCGTGAGGGTAACGACCTCTACAACGAGATGAAGGAGTCGGG
>JAEIGA010004624.1_pt1 | contig 21257 bp, 22 predicted proteins | sample 9270691 | NCBI WGS metagenome assembly JAEIGA01 (sample SAMN17057246, study PRJNA624740) | gut metagenome | biome: biome; isolation source: fecal sample | host: Bos grunniens | place: China: Xizang | collected 2019 | reverse complement strand
TTTCAATCGAGTTTTCAGGTCATCTTTCTGTCCCTTGCGTCCGTCCATTCTCTCTTTTTCTTTCGGTTGTTCTTCGGCTTAAACCCCCGTATTTATGCGGTTTCCTTTGGTTCCCCAGTGGCAGCAGTCCGACGACGCACCCGGTCTTTTTCTGGATTTTCTCGGATTTTTTTCTCTCTTTCCTTCCGAAAAGGATAGCCGAAAAGGAACCGAAAAGATATCTGCCGTGTAGCCAACGCACTATGGAATTGTCTCAGCCCAAGGGTAACAACCGTGAAAAAAAGTACAAAAAAAAGAACCCTGGACGGGCTCGAAGAGCCCATACAAGATTCTCTATATGTTTTTGTTTCAGAATAATTTTATTTGTCCCTTACAGGATAATTTAGTTTGTCCTTTGACAAAAATTTCTATTCCCACTCGACTTCGGGAAAGTTAATCATTGTGTTTTCACTTGTTTTATCGTGATTATATTTTTCAAATTTCACGATTTTTTATGATGTAATTTGATTTCCTAAAATTTTTGTACTCAAATTGTACTCACAAATACATCAATAAATACAAGCCTTTATCTAAAAATCATGCTATCATATTACCATAAATAAGCAAATATTTCAAGTGCTTTGCCGAAAACCATAAAAATATCTAACTTAAAACCGCTAAAATATTTAGCATCCACTCTTTTTTCTGAATTGTAATGGTGTAATACCATATATTTTTTTAAATTGCTTTCCAAAATAACTTGCAGTAGAAAAACCACATAATGTGGCAATCTCTGTAATTGATTTTTCTGTTTTCATTAATAATTTTGTAGCATAAGATAAACGATATTCTGTCAAATAAACTATTGGACTTTTATTAAAGTATTGTTTAAAACAACGAAAGCATTCACTACGACTGATGTATGCATATCGTGCAAGGTCTTCAATTCGAATATCGTCTGCGTAATGTTCGTGAATATAACAAAGAATATCCTTTACCTTCGTTTCATTTTCACTGTTAGAGTAAAATGAATCAAAATATTGTTTTTGTTCCTTGATATAGTGCAGTGTACCATCCCATAGGCTACCTACTAAACTTATGCATAAAATCTCATAGTGTTCAGGTTTGTCTGCTTCAAAGGTATATATCTTATATAACAACTCCGCTATGGTACTGCCTATACTTGTTTTATTGTCAATTAAAAAACCTTTAACGGGAGATTGTAACACAGACTGAAAATATTTCTTAAAAACAGTTGTGTTGAAATCATTTGCAAGCAACGAAGGGAGGAAGCTTATGGTATATAACACAACACTTTCATCACCAACCTGTGTCGCCATATGCATAGAATTTGAATTAATAAAGACTATATCGCCTTTGTTAGCTCTTATGTTTTTTCCATCAATGTAATACTCTAAGGTTCCGGATAGTAATACATCGTATTCAAATTCATTATGCCAATGACAAACCAAACTACGCTCTGTAAAAGTATTAAAATTACCCATCCATGTTATAAATGGAAAGGATGGGTCAGGATATTCAAAAAGTTCTCTCATCGTATGGTCAAAAGAAAATGTGATATTTTTCATACAAACCCTCATTTTGATACTATTTTGCTAAAAAAATGCACAAAAGTTATATACATCAGCATTATTTGATACTATAATTATATATGCATAAGTATATTTTGTCAAGACAGTAACCATAAATGTGCGATAGGAGATTTAATCATGGAAAATACGAAATATAAAAAAACAAAATATGTTTGTTACTTTACATATCTTGCCATGTCATCAGTGTTTAGTTTGCCGCCATTGTTGTTTGCAACATTCAGGGAGTTGTATGGAATATCCTATACTCTCCTCGGAACACTTGTGTTAATAAATTTTTGTACTCAACTTAGTATAGATTTAATTTTCAGTTTTTTTAGCAAATATTTTAACATACATAAAACAATTCGCTTAATGCCACTGCTGACTGCCACAGGATTGTGTATTTACGCAGCAATTCCAATGTTGTTTCCACAGTACGCTTATGCAGGACTTATTATCGGCACTCTTATCTTTTCTGTAGCAGCAGGACTTGGAGAGGTTTTAATTAGTCCTACAGTTGCTTCGTTGCAATCTGACACTCCCGAAAAGGATATGAGCACCCTCCACTCTCTTTATGGATATGGGTTAGTCGGTGTTGTCCTTATAAGCACAGTATTTCTTCAATTCGTTGGAAACCAATATTGGATGTATCTTACTTTCTTTTGGGCTGTGCTTCCTGTTATTGCTTCCATATTGTTAACAAATTCTCATCTTCCTAATATGAATATGGAACATAACCCAACCGAGAAAACCAATTCTAAACACAGAACAATTGGTATTATCTTATGTATGATTTGCATTTTCTTGGGCGCATGTGCGGAAAACACGATGTCTAATTGGATTTCTGTATATACCGAGAATGTGTTGCACATGCCAAAGGTTTGGGGAGATGTCTTTGGTATGTGTCTTTTTGCCACACTACTTGCACTTACAAGAACCGCTTATGCAAAATACGGAAAAAACATTTTTAAAGTCTTGTGTCTAAGTATGGCAGGTTCAGTTTTTTGTTATATAATAGTAGCTTTATCTATGAATGATATTGTTTCTTTGATTGCTTGTGTTGCATTGGGTATTTGCACCTCAATGCTATGGCCTGGAACTCTCATTTTTATGGAAGAAAAAATCCCTATGGCCGGAGTTGCTGCATATGCTTTAATGGCAGCAGGCGGTGACTTAGGTGCATCAGTTGCTCCGCAGACGCTAGGTATTATTGTGGACAATATCTCATTGACAAAATGGGCAGAAAATTTAGGAAACGTAGTAGCTCTATCGCCAGAAGAAATAGGTTTCAAAGTCGGTATGCTTATAGCTGTTGCTTTCCCCTTTTTAGGACTTATACTTTTAGCTTACATAAAGAAGCATTTTAAGATCTAGTATATCAGAAAATCAAGATAATAACTATCGTTTTCGACTATTGTTTTAACACCCTGCAGTTCATAATTCTGCAGGGTGTTTTTGTCTGAAAATTTCTTTATTTCGAGGTGTATATTACATACACGATTTCAGCATAAATTATTTCTTCAACTTGTGCTTTGATATTGTTCATCAAGCCCACCCATTTGAGTTGATTTTCAGCCTTTAATTTTTCTGTAACCCCTTGTTGCTCGGCAAGCAAAGGAATAAGCCTATCAAGCTCATTTTTGGCTCTTAAATCAATTTTTTCAAGATAATCGAACAGTTTTCCCGACATAAGCAAAGTGGTGTAATATCCCGGATAATTTTCCTTGATAAATTTCTTGTGAAGCCTGCCATATTTACCGATGTTATATTCCCTTGTATCAGGAACAGAAATGTTCGGTATCAGGTAATCGCCCTCTTGTCTGTAAGTTCCACCCATTTGTTCAAAAATTGATTTTTCCATTGTAAAATCCTCCTGTTAAATTATTTTATCTCCCTAACCACCCACACGGGAATGTGGCACATTCCCGTACAGGTTATTAAGGGAAAATATTTTATCGTTCTATGTGATTGTTGTTTTTGCTTCTGTTTCTGTTTTTACCCAAATTCACAATTTCTTTAAGCAGTCGGTTTATTTGTTCGACACCAACATAGCTTTTGATTCTGTCAAAATCTCTTGCTTTAACTTCTGCCTTTGAAAGAGCCATATTTTTATTCCACAGTTGACCTTTGAGCCTTTCATTCTCTGCTTCCAAAGGCCTGACTTTTGCTTCTGCCTGTTCAGCAATTTTCTCTGCCCGGTAACACCGTCGGGCAAGATTTTCGATAATCTTCATAATACGCTTTATGAACGGCTCTATAAATTTTGTTTTATATGTTTTTGCCGACATCAAAGGTGGTGGCTCCGGTATATCAAAATCATCATTATCTTTGATTTTCCGTACCGTAAGATGTGCATATTCTTCTGCCTTTGTATATGCAGACATTGTATGTAGCAAATCCTCTTTTTTCTCGGTAAGTTCGTCAATCTCTTTGGCAAGCATATCACGCTTAAATTCACTGACGGTTTTATGCTTTTCGTGAGTGTCTTTTTGCTCCCACTCTATGCCATGCGAAAACATAATTTTTGATAATGCTTCCTTTTCTGATTCCGCCCATTGAGCACGCTCCGTATCACTCCGTCCCGTTCCAATGAAACCTTGCTGCTTTAACGCACCTTTCATTGAAACTCTTGTGTCCAGACCTCGTTTGCTTCCCGTGGTAAAAGGTACAAAATCAATGTGCAAATGCGGTGTTGCTTCGTCCATATGTAAGTGAGCAGAGAATACATATAAATTTGGATTTCTGTCTTGAAACCCTTGCATATATTCATCAAGAATTTTCTTTGCAAACTGACCATTTTCTGTCATAGCTCCCATATTGTCCTTGTCACCAATCTGCACTATAATTTCTTGGAATGGTTTTTCCTGCTTGCTCTCTTGGCTGATTTTTTTATAATAATTTGTAATCTGCCTATCGGAGCGTGTCTGTCTTTCATTGTATCTTTTTACCGCATCATCGAACAGTTTATGATATACAGTTCTGATGTTTTCCTTGCAGTAAGTTATGTTGTTTTGGGTGCGTTCCTTGTCAACATTTTCTGCCGTAAATTTTCTGTCGTTATGGTTTACCGAGCCTTTGCCAGTCATAATAGATATTGTTCTTTGCATAGTATTTTTTCACCTCGTTCCTTATAAAAAGTGAGCGATAGCGAACATTTTTGGTTTTGTTACTTTTGACAAAAGTAACGCAAATGCACTTTTGTCAGCGAGCCAACAAAAATGCGGCTACCTACGGTAGTTTGCGCTCTTGCAGAGGGCTTGTTCGGCTACCGCCGAAGTGTGTGTTGCCTGTGGCTACACACACCGCAAACGGCAGATATTTTTCTTTCAAAAATCAGCCGTCTGCAATGGTGGAGAACGCTCAAAATTTTCTCGTTCTCACCTATCGGCAATCCGTCACTTTGTTCCTTAATTGCCTACACGGGAATGTGCCACATTCCCGTAAATATCTCTTAAAGAGAATTTACCATCGATAGCTCTCAGGTACACCTCTTTCATCGAGATATTTTTTGCGTGCTTTCTCACGCTCCTGCTCTGTGGGAGCAGTTTTGTATGCGGTGTAGTAACTCCGCATTGAAACCTTATCCAACTTCTTTTGAAGTTCGGATTTGATTTCACGCTCTAAATCGAATAATTCCTCGTTGTCATACCCGATTTCTTCGCTGTAAAAATACTGTATCAGCTTTATAAAAAGCTCTTGCTTTATTTGTATATTTTTCATATCCTATCCCATCCTATCCTTTCAAGGTGGCAAGATGCCCCTTTCTATAGAATAGGGCATCTTACCATCTTACTTTTAGTCAAGGCTCCAATACCATTGATTATTTGCCCTTTTTGACTTTATCTGCAAGGTGTCCTTTGCATTTCGCAAGGTCTTTTCAGATATGCCCTTTTGCTTTGCAAGCTCCATTAGTTCTGTCTGTGCCATCTGTCCGTCTGCGAGTGTACTTTCAAGAAAATCAATTGCCGTTTGTTTCTTCGTACCTTTTGCTGTGCCGGATAGCAAATCATCAGCCGTAACATCATATTCTCCTATCCACTCAAAGCCGTTTTCTTCGCTTAATCTAAAAGCAAGCGATTTTGCTTCGGGAGCGAGTGAGCTTTTAGTCTGACACACTACTCTGATTTCGGGTTCGTCTTTAATTCTTCCAACAATTAAAACGCTTCTTGCTGCCGCTTGAAAATCAATAGATCCTAAACCTCTGTATGCCAATTTTCCCATACTGCATTTGTTCATATGCCCTATGAGGATAATTGCACACTTGTACTTTTCAGCAAGCTCGGATATATGCTTCATAACAGGTCTGATTTCATTTGCCCTGTGCATATCAACATCAGCACCCAAGAAGCCTTGTATCGGGTCTAAAACTATGAGTTTTGCATTAGTTTCAATGATAGCTTGTTCAAGCCGTACATCACGCATTGTAAGCGGTGTATCCTTATCATCAATTACAAGCACTTTTGAGCAATCTGCATCAGCCGATAACAAACGAGGTTTGATTGTATCTGCCAATCCATCTTCGGCGGTTTGGTAGATAACATTTATCGGCGGTTTTGCTTCTTCATTCACAATGCTTTCGCCTTTGGTGAGCCTTGCGATAATTTGAAGTACAAGAGTTGTTTTTCCTTCGCCTGGATCACCTTGAATTATTGTTATTTTTCCATACGGGATAAAGGGGTAAATAAGCCATCTTACTTCTTCAACCTCAATATCCTGCATATTTATCAGTTTTAATTCTGACATTTTTCGTCACCTCCTATTGAAAAATCAACAGGAATGTGGTAAAATGTAACCCGTGTTGAGTGTGGTTTTTTTACCACATTCCCTGTCCTAATGTATTTGCCGATACTTTAGGACTTTTTCTTTGTCTTAAAATCTTCCGCTGATAAATTCGTATTATCAGCCGTTACTACATAGAGTTGCTTTAACAGTGCTTGACACTCTATAATAATATCGGCAATTTCTTCATTGCCCGACACCTTTTCAAGTGCTTCACGCAGTTTTTTGAGTTCTAAACTCAATCTGTCACTTTGATATTTTCCAACAGATATTTCAATCCTTTGGTGTAAAAGAGATTGTATGAAATATTCCCCTTTTGGCATCCCCGAAATTTTAATTCTTGCCTGTATCTCGGTATGCTCTAATGGTGTAACATAAAAACTGACCGTTTTACTTCTTACCCTGTTTTCGTTTTTTCTTGCCATATTATAACCCCTCTCTGTAAACCTGCTCTAATTTATCCGATAAATGTTTTTGCTTATTGGGATAGATGTGAGCGTATATATTTAAGGTTGTTTCCACACGCTCGTGACCTAATCGGTCTGCAACCTCTAAAGGTGCAATCCCCATTTCAAAAAGCAACGCACAATGCGAATGCCTTATATCGTGAACACGAATACGCTTCACACCACTGTTTTTTATCCCTCTTTGCATTTCGTGTTCTATAAAGGATTTTGTTAATGGAAATAGCCTGTCTATATCTTTAAGACCATATATGCTATTCATATAATCCTTTATATCCGCAAGAAGAAAATCGGGAACAGTTATAATTCTGTTGCTTTTAGGTGTCTTTGGCGGAGTTATAACATCTTTCCGCTTAATACGCTGATACGATTTTGAAATTGATATTGTCTTTTCTTCAAAATTTATATCAGCCGGAGTTAGTGCAAGAAGCTCTCCAATTCTCATGCCTGTCCAAAACAGAGTGGTAAAAGCCGTATATGAATCTTGCTTATCCATAATGGAATCTGCAAAATCCGAAAATTCCTCTTTTGTCCAAAAGTTCATTTCGTCTGCTTGGTTTTTACCCATACTGCCTGCTTTTCGGCAAGGATTGCTTTTTAAGTCATAATACTTAACTGCATAATTGAAAATTGCGGTAAGCTGATTGTTAATCGTTCTCAAATATGTTTGAGAATATCCCTGTGACATAAGCTCATTCTGCCATTTTCGTATATCGGCAGGAGTTATGGAATTTATACTCTTTTTACCGAAGTACGGGAGAATTTTTAAGTCGATTATGTATTTCTTGGTATTCATAGTATTTTCTCTGATACGAGCTGCCATATCTTCATAATAGAGTTTTAAGAAATCCTCAAAATACATATTAAAATCGGCTTGTTGCGACATCAAAAAGTTTCTTACCCATTCTTCGGCTTCTCGCTTCGTATTAAATCCCCTTTTGGTTGATTTTTTACGATTTCCCTGCCAATCGGTGTATCTGTATTGAATGAGCCATTTTCCTGTTTTAGCATCCCTTTCTGCTTTCAAATAATCACCCCCTTATGCGCTGTAACCAAACCAACGCTTCTTAAAATAATCTTTCGGTATCTTGCCCGAAATCACGATATACCCCTCTTTCTTCAATTCGCTGTTCAGCTCTCTGATGAGCTTGTAAGCGTGACCTTTGGATATACCGAGCATTTCCGCCATTTCTGTTGCGGTAATGAACATTTTATTTTCATTAGTCATAGAATCACATCCTTGTAATTTATTTGTTGCGATGTCGCTACATTTAATATTATAGCGTAGTCGCTACATTTTGTCAAGAGGTGATTTTAATCTTCATAATTTATTCATATTTTTTAATTTTTCCAAAAGGTATGGACTTTTGATTATATTTATGATATAATTGTAGCGACTAAACTATAAAAAGGAATGTTTATATGACTATTGGTGATAAAATAAAGTATTTCCGAACTCGTATAGGTATAACTCAATCTAAACTTGCGGAGCTTTCAGGCATACACCCTGTATCAATACGAAAGTACGAAACAAACAAAATGATACCGCAAGCACAACAGATTGACCGAATTGCTGAAGCTCTTGGTGTAAGTTCGTTTGCAATAACAGGTTTTGAAAATAATATCAGTTTGAAAACAGAAGGCGATTTTATGGGCTTGATGATTATGCTCATAAAATCAAATATAGTATGTATCAAAGGCGAAAGGGATGAAAATTCACTATACGATATAGAAACCGTATCTTTTGAAATAAATCCTTTGATAACAAAATTCTTTAATGCCGATATTGATGATAAGAGATTTTCAGCAAAAGAAATACTTTACACGCTAAAAAGAAAAAATCTCCTGCAAGACCTTTTGGCTTGGGAGAAAATAAATTACGGATATGAAAAATGTGCCGCTAAATATAACGACACACCAAATAAAGCAACGCAGAAAGCGTTAGAAGAATTAAAGAATAATAAAGAAAAAATTGAAATGGAACTCCAATGCTCAAATATGTTGCTTACCACAGATGGACATATTGCAGTTAGGATTTTACCACCCAATTTTTTTGACTAATACTCATACAATATTTCAATTTTGTACTCAAAATGTACTCAAAAAGCAAAAAGAAACCCCGAAAACCCTGTATTTTCAAGGCTTTCGGGGATTTTAATTTTTACTCCCACTCAATTGTTCCAATTGGCTTTGGTGTCAAATCAAGAAGAACTCGGTTAATACCAGGAACTTCATGAGTGATGCGGTAGGTAATATGATGAAGGATTGAATATGGAATTTCTTCAATCGTCGCTGACATAGCATCTTTTGTATTGACAGCACGGATGATTGCCGGCCATCCTTCGTAACGGCTTTCATCCTTAACACCTACACTCTTGATATCTGGTACAGCAATGAAGTACTGCCATACTTTTTCGCTCAAGCCATTCTTGTCAAATTCTTCACGTAAGATAGCATCAGCTTCGCGAAGTGCTTCCAAACGGTCACGCGTAATTGCACCAAGGCAACGAACACCAAGTCCCGGACCTGGGAATGGTTGACGATAAACCATAGAGTGTGGTAAGCCAAGAGCTTCACCTACTACACGAACTTCATCTTTATATAAAAGTTTAATAGGTTCTACAAGTTCAAACTTAAGGTCTTCTGGAAGACCACCTACATTGTGATGAGACTTAACTGCTTTCTTACCTTCAGCCGCCTTGATAGATTCCAGAATATCAGGATAGATAGTTCCCTGAGCCAAGAATGTAATATCTTCAAGTTTTCTTGCTTCTTCAGCAAAAACTGTGATAAATTCTTTACCTATAATTTTTCGCTTGCGCTCTGGATCTGACACGCCTGCAAGCAATCCCAAGAAATGATCAGTTGCATCAACATAAATCAAGTTAGCATCCAGACCTTCCTTAAACATTTTAATAACACCTTCGGATTCGTCTTTACGCATTAAACCGTGGTTTACATGCACACAAACCAACTGTTTTCCAATAGCTTTAATTAAAAGTGCTGCAACAACTGAACTGTCAACACCACCTGAAAGTGCCAATAATACTTTTTTGTCACCAACTTGCTCACGTACTGCTGCTACTTGTTCTGCAATAAACGCTTCAGCGAGCTCTGGTGTTGTGATACGTTCCATTGTATCTGGTCTCTTATTTGAATCCATTCTCTTTCCTCCTGTCATATGGCAACTGCCACACATATTTTATTTGCATAAAAAATATAAAACAATTATAGTGAATGAGCGATAAAAAATCAATTATTTTTCGACATATTTTTCTTTCAAATTTTGGATTTCTTTTGAGTAAACTGAATTTTGCTTTTGCTGAAGCATACTTCTTCTAATTGTTTCCTTCACTTCATCAAAGCTTGCAACTGTTGCCTCATTTTTCTTCTCCACTTTAATCAAATGATAACCAAACTGTGTTTGCACCGGGCCAACCACTTGTCCGATTTCTGCTGAAAATGCTGCTTCTTCAAATTCTTTCACCATTTGACCTTTTCCGAATTCACCAAGGTCTCCCCCTCTTTGTCCTGAAGGGCATGACGAAAATTCCTTCGCTGCATCTTCAAATGTCTTTTCTCCGGCATTGATGGAAGCTAAAATTTCATTACATTTTTCTTCAGAATCTACAAGAATGTGTTTTGCACTTACTGTCTCACCCTTTGAGTACACTTGCTTGTTCGCCTCATAATGAGCCTGCATTTCCTCTTCTGTAACAGTGATTCCTCCAAGTACTTCGCGCATTGCCATCTGAGCTAAAATATCTCTCTTTGCATTGGCAATAATTTTTGCAAATTCTTCTGTTTCTTCTAATTTTAATTCTTCACCTTTTTTTGCAAATAAATGCACAGAAATTATCTGTTCGATGCATTGTTCCTTAAAACGAGGGTCTGCCGCATATTGTTGTTGCTCTCTCGGCATGCTCTGCACGAAAATGCTGTAATCCTCTTCTGTAATGTTCTGTCCGGCAACTACTGCCAAAATTTCGTTATTCATCTTTTTTATCTCCTTTGTCTTTCTCTTTATTTTTTCTTTCCAACGCCCTTCTTCGGACAAATGTCATTCAAACAACATTTATCACAGTACGGCGTAGTTCTCGCTGTACAAACCGCCCTTCCATGATATACCAATCTGTGGCAAAAGTCATTACCTTCTTGCGGCGGAATGATTTTCCATAATGCCATCTCCACCTTTTTCGGCTCTGTAATCCCATCCACAAGCCCCATTCGATTGGTCAAGCGGATACAATGGGTATCTGTCACGATGGCAGGCTCGCCAAACACATCACCCATAATAAGATTTGCACTTTTTCTTCCAACTCCCGGAAGTGCCATTAATTCATCAAAGGTTTTTGGAACCTGGCAATCATATTTATCCCGCAGAATCTTCATGCAGGCACTGATATCCTTCGCCTTGCTTCTTCCCAATCCACAAGGGCGGACAATTTCTTCGATTTTATCCACATCGGCATCGGCAAGAGACTTTACATCCGGATATTTCTCATATAATTTTTCTACAATAATATTGACTCTTTCGTCGGTACACTGAGCTGCAAGACGTACACTCACCAAAAGCTTCCACGCCTCATCATAATCCAACGAGCATTCTGCGTCCGGATATTCGTTGCGCAAGCGCTCAATAATCTCCTCAGCCAGTATTTGCTTTTTCGTCTCTCTAGCCATTAATTTTCTTCTCTCCCCTTTTATTCATTACCATTTTTACAATAGCATATGCCAATGCACTACATATAAATCCAATGATAAAGCCACCAAGAATGTCTGTCGGGTAATGTACACCCACATACAATCTGGACAGTGCCACAAGCGTTGCTAAAAACAGTGCCGGAACACCTATCTTCTTCGGCACCCAACGGTATAGGGCGAACATCGCCGCGAAAGAACCACCTGAGTGTCCGGATGGGAAGGAACGGTACGGTGACACGCCACCAACCAATGGCTCAATGAGCTCATTTACCACAAATGGTCTTGGCCTTGCAACCAGTCCTTTTAAAACCACATTGATTGTCAAGAAATCAAACAGAAGGGAAACCAACACAGTAAATCCAATTGGTCTTGTCTTCTTAAAAAATAAAAGCACAACTCCCATAGCAATCCAAAGATAGCCTTCATCACCGAGATGGGTAATAAACTGCCAAAACACATTGCCAACCGGTCCCCTTATATTTTCCTGTATCCACAGTATAATTCCTGATTCAAAAACGTTCATACAAAATTCTCCTCCAAATTGTTTTCCCAAAACTTTCTTTCGTAAATTACTCGCTTAACAGATTTTTTACATTTGTTTTCGTACAATCTGATACTCATCACCAAACTGGTAATAAGGACATTCCTTAAACTCGCCTTTTATAAAACGATACATCTCATCCTCGTCCAAATTCTTGGTGCAGACATAATATTCATATTCTTCATCGTATTCATAGTTCATACATGTTTCACAATTACTCGCCATCGTCTATTTCTTCCTCCCCAAATGCACCTTATGCATCTGCAAATATGTCTTGCTCTCAAACATTGTAACACAAATTCCACATACAAAACATTGTTTTTTCCATTTTTCTATGCTATTCTTAATATATTGTAAGAGGAGGAATCGATATGAAATTTATGATCAACGAATCCGCAGAAAACTATTTGGAAACTATTTATGTGCTTAGTAAGGAACTACCGGTGGTTCGTTCTGTTGATATAGCAAATGAGCTTGGCTTTAAGAAATCAAGTGTCAGTGTTGCCATGAAAAATCTTCGTGAGAAGGAACATATTACTGTAACCGATGCCGGTTTCATTTATTTGACAGATTCCGGAAAACGTATTGCGGAAATGATTCATGAACGCCATGAATTGTTGGCAGCATGGCTTACGAAGCTGGGCGTGCCGGAAGCCATCGCCTCTGAAGATGCCTGCAAGTTAGAACACGTACTTAGCAAGGAAAGCTTTGAAGCAATCAAAAAGCATGCAAATCAATATAAATAAAAAAGCGGGAATCCCGCTTTTTTTATTTCTCGATTCGGCTGCTACAGTTCAACTTACAACCCTCGCAATTACAAGAGCATCCGCTACAACCGCCACCTTTTTTATGATTTTTCCACATGGAGTGAATCACCAATGCTACGATGATTCCAAGTATGGATAAAACAATCACATCTCCCATTCGTGACTCCTCCTTTCACCACTTTATTTTTCTTTCTCAGGTACTTTGTATCCTTTGCGGAAAATCAGGTACAGAAGTACAATCAATGAAACAACTGCAATAATTGTAAATACGCCAAACGCCGCTTCATCTGTTGCAAGACCAACCAACTGGTACACAATCATAGCAATCACATAAGCAAATCCACACATGTAGAGAATTGTTCCCCAAGTCCATTTTGCACTACCCATCTCACGTTTGATTGCACCTATCGCTGCAAAACATGGAGCACAAAGCAAATTGAAAATCATGAAGCTATATGCACGAACCGGACCGAAATCTGCAGCAATCATTTTCCAAATTTCATCCCCTGCTTCACTAAGCTCACCGCCAAAATTGTAAAGCGTACCAAAGGTCATAACCACTTCTTCTTTTGCAATTAAACCAGTTACTGTCGCAACCGTTGCTTTCCAAGCCATATCTCCCATCCATCCAAGCGGATAGAAAATCCATGCAAATAATTTACCCACGTTTGCCAAAAATGATACGTTACTGTCATCCACAGCCACAAACGCGCCATCCACATATCCGTAGCTTTTCAAGAACCATAGCACGATAGAGCTCAAGAGCACAATGGTCGTAGCTCTCTTTACGAAATCCCAGCCTCTGTCTAAGGTCGTTCGAAATACATTGCGCACCGAAGGCAAATGATAGGTCGGAAGCTCCATGACAAACGGAGCCGGTTTTCCTGCAAATGCCTTGAATTTCTTCAAGATAACACCTGAGAGTACAACCGCTAACACACCAATGAAAAATGCGGAAACGGCAACCAACGGTGAATTCCCAAAGATAGCACCTGCAAACAAACCAATAATCGGCATCTTCGCGCCACATGGGATAAATCCGGTTGTCATAACCGTGATTTTACGGTCATTCTCCTGCTCAATGGTACGGCTCGATAAGATTCCAGGAACTCCACAGCCTGTTGCAACAAGCATTGGAATGATGGATTTTCCTGATAAACCAAACTTCCGAAGTACACGGTCCATAATAAATGCGACTCGCGACATATATCCTACGTCTTCCAAAATAGAAAGCAACAAGGATAGCACTAAAATCTGCGGGACAAATCCAAGCACCGCTCCAACACCGGCTACGATACCGTCCATAACCAGGCCGTATACCCAGCCACTTACACCAAGAGCAGATAAGACTTTATCAAATAAATTTGGCACCCATTCGCCAAACAACACATCATTTGCCCAATCTGTACCCATTGTACCAATTGAAAATGGAAAACTTCCCATTGCAATGGCATACATCAAGAACATGATTCCTGCAAAAATCGGCAATGCCAGAACTCGATTTGTCACAACGCTATCAATTTTGTCCGAAAGGCTCATGGCATGCTTTGCCGCCTTCTTCTTCACTGCCTTTTCAATTATATTCACAATATAAGTATAACGTTGGTCAGCGATAATGGACTCTGCATCGTCATCCATCTCATGCTCACAGTCTACAATGTGTTTTTCCAAATGCTCAAGAACATCCTGTCCCAGATTCAGTTCTTTCTGAACCACTTCATCACGTTCAAACAATTTAATTGCATACCAACGAAGATAGGTTGCATCTACGATTTCATCGATTTCTTCTTCAATATGCGCCAAAGCATGCTCCACACTTCCGTTAAACACATGTGGTCTTGGACCATGCACGTGGTTCTTTGCAAGCTCCACTGCCTTCTCGGATACTTCCATTCCGCCCTCACCTTTTAACGCACTGATTTCCATACATACACAACCCAGCGCTTTGCTAAGCTTCTCCAAATCAATGGTATCACCATTTTTCCGCACCAAGTCAATCATATTAACCGCAACCACCACCGGATACCCCAGTTCAATTAACTGTGTGGTCAAATATAAGTTACGTTCAATATTGGTTCCATCCACAATATTTAGAATGGCATCAGGATGCTCATTTACCAAATATGTACGAGTAACCACCTCTTCCGGCGAATATGGTGATAAAGAATAAATACCTGGCAGGTCCTGAATTGTCACATCAGAGCGACCTTTCAAAGCCCCTTCTTTTTTTTCCACTGTAACACCTGGCCAGTTTCCAACGTATTGGTTCATTCCCGTCAGAGCATTAAATAAGGTTGTCTTCCCACAATTCGGATTCCCAGCCAGCGCAATTTTTATATCCATCATACAATCCCTTTCTAATTCCTAAAATTATTCTACTTCAATCATACTCGCATCGGCCTTACGTAATGTCAATTCATAGCCGCGCAGATTCAATTCCATTGGATCGCCCAACGGTGCCACCTTGCGAACATATATTTCTACACCCTTCGTAATTCCCATATCCATGATGCGGCGTCTTACCGGTCCATCGCCATGTAGCTTCACAACTGTTGCTGTTTGATTCACTTTGATATCTTTTAGAGTTTTCATCGTTTCTTTCCCTTCTACCACCCGGCAGTTAGCGTTGACTAACCATTGGGTTTATATATATCCCCAACAACCGTTGTCAGGGATTCATTTAGTTGAATATCTGTAACTTTAATTAGTTGAGACTAACTCCAAGGTAAAGATTAACACCGAATTTCTTCGGTGTCAAGAACTTTTTCCATAATTTTCTACTTTTTGCAACCCTCTTTTAAATCTAGAATCCAAAATACTTGTCAATCCCATTTGCAATTCCTTGCACCATGTTATTCTGAATAGTCTCATCCTGCATCATTCGGTCCTCCTGAGCATTACTCATGTATCCAAGCTCAATAATCGTAACCGGTACTGTACTCCAGTTAATTCCCGTCATGGTATCACTGGTAAGCACACCGCGATTTTTGAAACCGGTGGCTTGGCAGTAGGCATCTATGATGCATCGACTTAGACTGATACTTGCCTTTGACAAATGACTCACATACGGATTCTTTGCCGATGGAGCGTAAGTTTCCGCACCGCGCACACTGGAATTGGAAGAACCGTTCCCATGAATACGGACTGCAATATCGGCTCCCACGCTGGTGGCATACTCTGCTCTTTCCTTATTACTAATATTAACATCATGGGTAGAACGTGTCATGTAGACCGTATATCCACGATTTTCTAATTCTGTTTTCAGTTTTAAGCTCACATTCAGGTTCATTACATATTCTGCAACCTTGGTTGCCACACCGGTTGCTCCACCGGTTACCCGCGCTTTCATGGTCGAAGAGCCCGGTCCATTTGGCTCTTTTGTACTGTCCCCACGAAGCTGATGTCCTGGGTCTATCACAACCACCGCACTGTTCGGGTCACGGTGTTGTCCGGGAATCGCCTCCACTTTTTGCACCTGCGACACTAATGACTCTTGTTCCTTCTTGGCCTGTGCCTCCGCTTCCTCTTTCGCTTTCTTCGCCGCCTCAGCCTCAGCCTTTTCTTTGGCAATCTTATCTATGACTGCTTGGATTTCTTTCTGCGCAAGCTCTCCCATTTGAGATACTGTGCCATTTTTCACCTTACCGCCACTTACTGTCTGCTTTGCGCAGCCTGTAAACAGAAGGCAGGCAATTGTCAAGAAACACAAAGCTGTAACAATCTTTTTACTCATTTTTTCACATCCTTATTGATATTGTGTAAAAGTTGATAACCCTATTGTATCTCAAACAGGAACCAAATAACAAGATGCTTGCCATTTTTTTTAAATTTCATTATAATAAAACGCGGTTATAAAACTTGTGACGAAAAGAGGAATGAACATGAATATACTAAAAGAAAACTTAAGTGCCGCACGCGAACACGCTCTGGACTTTTTGCGTTGGATTGTTCTCGCAATCATTACCGGCTTTGTTGTTGGCGGCGTCGGGATTTTATTTGTGAAAGGATTAGGATTGGCTAACAATTTCCGCGGTGCACACCCTGAAATTATTCTTGGTTTACCGCTTGCCGGACTTGCCCTTGTTTTTCTTTATAAAATAAGTAATTATGAAAATGATAAAGGAACCAATTTGGTGATTTCCACTCTACATGCAGAATCGCAAATTCCTTTCCGCATGGCACCACTGATTTTTGTTGCAACAATTACAACTCATTTATTTGGTGGTTCTGCAGGCCGTGAGGGTGCTGCCCTGCAGCTTGGTGGAAGTATTGGAAATCAGTTAGGACGCTGGTTCCGGTTAGACGAGGACGATACTCGTCTCATCGTAATGTGTGGTATGAGCGCTGCATTTTCCGCAATCTTTGGAACACCACTTGCTGCGGTAATCTTCGCCATGGAAGTGGCTACCATCGGCGGAATGCAATATGCCGCTTTTGTTCCTTGCATGGCTGCTTCCTTAGTTGCTTCTTCGTTTGCAACTGCTATGGGTTGTCATGCTGAAGCCTTTACAATTACAGAACCTGTTGATTTTGCATTGGTACCGGCACTTTTGATTGTAGTACTCGGCATCCTATGTGCACTGGTCAGCGTTTTCTTCTGTCAGGCACTACATAGTTCCGGACATTTATTCAAAAAATATTTACCAAATCCATACCTTCGCATTGCAGTTGGTGCTCTTGCAATCATTTTGCTGACTATCATTTTACAAACCTCTGCTTACAGCGGTGCAGGTGTGAATCTGATTGAAGAAGCCTTCCTTGGTGAAGCACCGAAAATGGCCTTCTTGTGGAAGATTATTTTTACAGCCATAACCTTAGGCGTTGGATTTAAAGGCGGGGAAATTGTTCCTTCCTTCTGTATCGGCGCAACCCTTGGTTGTCTCTTTGGCACTTTAGTTGGTTTATCCCCTTCTCTATGTGCTGCAGTTGGTATGGTGGCCGTATTCTGCGGTGTAACGAACAGCCCAATTACTTCGCTGGTTATTGGTTTTGAAATGTTTGGATTCGATTGTATGAAATATTTGTTGATTGGAGTTGCAATCAGTTACATGCTTTCCGGCTATACAGGACTTTACTCCGAGCAGACGATTCTGCAGTCAAAATTCAAGACACAGACGATAAATATTAAGACACATTAAAATCCATTTAATATAACAATTCTTTATGGCAAAAGAAATAGGTCATGCTGCGCGCCTGCAACAAGACCTATTTTTTATGTGATAGCGAATCACTATCATACACATATAATTCATGCAGTGCTCTCGTGGCACTGATATATTTAAATTGGGAATAAAACGGATTCTCCTTTTCCCCACCAAGAACAAATACCTGGTCAAACTCTAAGCCTTTTGCAAGATAATAGGTGGTAACCGTAATCCCCTTGCAAAACTCAGAGCTGTCTCTGTCAATGTAGAACACGTCCTCTCGGTGCTGCTTTAAATATTTGTACGCAGCCTTTGCCTGTGCCTCCGTCATGGTAAGAATGGCTGCGGTTTCATACTGTTCCGTATCCACAGACACCTGATTTAGCACATCCTTAAGTCCTTCCTTTTCTGAAGAAACCACCTGTTCTACCACTGGTTTTCCATGACGTTCCAGATACTCGATACCTGTAAGACCTGTGATGCTAGATGCATACTCCGCAATCTCTAAGGTGTTTCGATAACTGCGTTTCATCTCTATCTTGCGAATTTCCTTCCCAAAAATCTTCGGCAGGAATCGAAGTACATCCTGTTGTCTGTCATCCACAGTCTGCGCCTTATCCCCCAAGACCGTCATGTTACAAGAGAACATATTTTGCAGGATTATATACTGCAAGTAAGAATAATCCTGCATCTCATCTATAACCAGATGCCGTATATTCTTATGTTTTTTCATGGCACACAAACGCTGTTTCAAATACAAAATCGGATACACATCCTCATAGGAAAGAACTCTATTTTCCAGTGGCACATCCGGAAGTGTCGGGAACCCATTTTCCTCTAAAATCCAATTGTAAATCTTATAAATGTCCATGGTTTCATACATGCCCATGAACCATTCACGAATAAGGACCTTCTCTTCCTCCTCAATGCTTCTTCGCGCCAATGTCTCGTATTCATCCAAAACATATTCCATCACGGCTTCCATACGAGATAACAACGGATGCTCCGTAAATTTAAAATAAAATAGCTGCACCAGTTCTTCTGCTGTCTTGGTAAAACCACGGTGTTCAAATCTCTTAAAATTCATCAAGTCATCTTCTAGCAACACAAGAAATGCTTCTACTGCGCCCACAAAATCCCCAGACTGCTTCCAATGATACCTATCCTCAGACTCAGGGGCCAAATGTTGCATGCGATTTTCAATATGATGATATCGGTCCTCACAATCTGCAACCACATCCTTCAACTCCCGATACGCGAACAAGTCAAAACTCATTTCCTGAATGTGTTCCTCTCCCAGTTCCGGAAGTACATGAGAAATGTAATCCGAGAACACACTGTTCGGAGAAAGAATTAGGACATTTGAAGATTTCAGTCTCTCCCTATCATGATACAGGAGATAGGCGATTCGATGTAACGCCACAGAGGTCTTTCCACTTCCTGCTGCCCCTTGAATTGCAAGCACCTTATCCTTGGTATTTCGGATAATGGCATTTTGCTCCTTTTGAATGGTGCTTACAATATTTTTTAGTTGCACATCACCATTATTTCCTAGCTCTTGCTTTAATATATCATCATCAATTTTGACATCACTCTCAAACTCGTAAATCATCTTGTTATTACGAATCTTATATTGCCACTTAGAGAGAATCTCTCCCTCCATCATGCCGCCCGGAGCTTCGTAGGACGCTTCCCCCTTATCGAAATCATAGAAAAGTCCGCTTACCGGAGCACGCCAGTCGTAAATCAGTGGTAAACCACCTGTTCGCTCTGCAAAGTTACCGATGCCAATATAAAAGTCTTCTGCCACGTCTTCGCCATCATATTGAAACTCAACACTGCCGAAAAATGGAGAACCAACCATCTTCTTCAGGCGCTCCAGCATATTTCGATTCTCGGTATTGGCATTGACCTGATTGAGAAGCGCACGCTGATTATCAAAATCCTCATAGCCATACTGGTCCATCTCGGTATAGTTTTCCCAGTAGTAGTCATTCATGCTCTCGATATCCTTCTGAACCTCTAGAATCGTAGCACTCATCTGATGTATCTTATTATTTAGTTTTTCCGAAACTAGTTTTAGGTGCTCTCTTCCCTTGCTCATTGGATACTTCCTTTACTATACGGTAATTAAATAATTATACCCCTAAACGCAAAAATTTACAACCAAAGAAACCAGAAATACAGCGATAAAGAATAAATTTATTTTTATCAATCCAAAGCCCCGCACAACTACAAATGTTGATAACTTCCCACAATTCTTTGCTTTTTTAATAAGTTATCCACACCCACATGGCGTAGTTCACCGAACAGATTTATTATTTTTGTATTTAATTAAATTTCCTGTTCCATTCTACCACCCCCTGGTGTATAATAACACTGTCATTCGAGATATATTGTTGTATATCTCAAAATGTAGTGTACATCTTCATCTGTTACTGGTTGTCTGCGAAAACTTTCAAGTAACCTTGAAGATGTATTTTTTATGCTCTGTTTTATCTCCTTGATAATCGGATTCCATGCGAGATATAGTTGCATTAGTATATCCGCTATCTGCGTCAATAAATAGTGATTCTTCATAGCGTTACTGTTTCGACTGTTCAAATGCTGTATGTGATATATTCCGTTTTTCTGATTATTAAATCCTTCATTTTCAATTTTCCACCGTCCTCGTCCGGCACGAACCATTTCTTCCAGATTTCTTCGGGTTAATTCAATATCGGTGATCCATTGAAAATGTACCGTTTTCTCTTGCTTCTTTATGATTTTTTTGCAGGTATATTCATAAACATTCATGATTTCTGTCTTTCCTGCCATCTTACCTATACCATTACAATAAATCGCCGTTCCTTTTTCTGCTCCTATTCCTTGCACCTTCTGCTTTCCATCCTCAAGCGAAAGTAGATTATAATTGTCCGCAAGCACTCTTTGTTGTGCTTCTTTATGACTAAATATATATTTCCATCCATTTAATCTGCATATTTCCATCATGGGCTCCGTTGCATACATGGCATCACCCTGTATACATATAGGCAGACGTGGATATTCCTTCTTTATTCTTTCTAACAGTCGTTTCGCTGCCTTTGTTTCACAATCCTGCTTGCTTACATCTGAACGTTCATTTTCAATAAACTCCGTTCCAAGACTTACAACGATTTTATCACCTAATATCAACTTTGCTTCCAATACCTTGTGATAATAAACCGTTACTTTCCTTCCATCTTTATATGTTCTTTTCTCATATAAACAGTTATCACAATGGCGTTCTTCAAAGCATGCAACTCCTG
>JAEIGA010004623.1_pt1 | contig 21263 bp, 36 predicted proteins | sample 9270691 | NCBI WGS metagenome assembly JAEIGA01 (sample SAMN17057246, study PRJNA624740) | gut metagenome | biome: biome; isolation source: fecal sample | host: Bos grunniens | place: China: Xizang | collected 2019 | reverse complement strand
CCTAAGATATTGGGGAGGATATCCCTAAATATTTCCGTAAAATCCCGTTGTATTTGGCTGTATTTTTATTCACAGAAATGATAGGCTAATACCAGGTCAGCAATGGCCTATCACTCCGGGTGTGGGGGTGGTTAACTTGGCAGGTCGGCTGCCCCCACATTCTTTTAATAGTCCAAGATATTGGACACATAGGTGGGTATACTTAATTCAAACAGATGTTTGAATATGGTGCAATTTACCAGGGTGTAAAATTGTGTCGAATTATTGACAATTCTAAAGAATCAATTTACAATCTTAATTAGAACACTTGTTTGTTATCGTTTATCATGAAAGGGGTAGAGTATTTTGAGTAAAAATGAAATTGAATTAATTAATATGATTCGTGAAAACGATAACCCCGGACAGGCCGTGATGGCAGCCGCCACCATTATTCTCGGCTACCTAAAGCAGCACGAATCATCTGAAGAACAAGCTGCTGTTGGTCTTCGGGTACTCGGTTAAAAAGATCGAGTAGAACTTTTTCTCCCTCGGTGAGTTGCGGCTCACTGGGGGAGTACCCTTCTTCTGTAACTTCTTCGATCAAATCAGATTTTAGAATGCCAAAATAATTGGCAAGCATCTCAATCTTATCAATTCTAGGATACTTCTTAGCCTTCATCCACTCATTAAAAGTGGAAGGGGCAACCCCTACAACCTCTGCTACCACTTTTTGATCCTTACCGGACCGCTCCAGGTAGTACGCCAAATTCTTTGCAAAAATTTCTTTGTTGCCCAAATTGCTCATGTTTAGTCACCTCCTTAATTTGGTATATTATGATAATACATCAAATTCGCTGAAAAGTAAAGAGTAAAATCAAAATTATTCGCTTTGGGTGTAAAATGGGTCTTGACAAATTTCGACCCATGGGTTAATATTAAGCCAAGGTTCGCTAAGAGCGAATCAATTTCGACAAGAAAGAGGTGTTTTGTAAATGGTAAAAATCTCAATCCGGGCGGCTAGAGTCAATGTCGGGCTTTCACAAAAAGAGGCCGCGGATCACCTGGGTGTCAGTAATAAAACCCTTGGTAATTGGGAAAATGGAATCACTTTTCCACCGGCTGATAAGATTCCCGCAATCTGCGAGTTGTATGGCGTATCTTACGACCATCTTAATTTTTTGCCTACCGATTCGCTAAAAGCGAAAAGATAACGGGGTGATGCAGCATGACTTCCGAATGGACAACCAACGTGCATGAGGGTTACCACACTAAGGTGTTGAAGGTAGGAAATTGCACTATTGAAATTAATCGCCCCATTTTGACTCCTGAGGAGCAGAAGAGGCGAGAGGATCAAGTGATTGAAGCGTTAAAACGCTTCGGAAAGGAAAATCAAAATGGATCATAACGCATATGAAAAAGAAATGATTGACGGTGTCAATCGCAATGCTGACGAAAGGGTGCAATATGCCGATGCTCACAAAAGCACCGATGCAAAGACCCTGTGGCGAGGATTCAAGCGTATGCTACTTGCCATTATCACTGCCACGATGTTTGCGCTCTCTGTGTATTGTTTCATTGCGACAGCTACTGTTACTGGTTATTGGGCGGTAGCCTTGTTCCTATCAGCCATTGTGCTGATGTTCTTCGCATTCACCCTATTGTATGCCCAGGGCATTACCTATACGGAAGGCGAGGGTGACGAGTGATGGAAATGTCCCCATGTAAGGGCTGCACCGACCGCCATACCGCCTGTCATGGTTCCTGTGATAGGTACAAGGAATGGGTGGATCGGTATCATGCCGAACAGAAACACTATGACGACCATAAGAGCCGCTTTTGTATTCCTAGAACAGCCTCCAGAGATAAAGCATGCCGAAGAGAACTTAGGTTCGGTGCTTATGGTCACAAATATGGAGGTAATCAATGAGCAATAAAAAATTAGGAAATAGTTTTGAGGCTGAGTTATGCGAGATTCTCTCAATGTATGGATTCTGGTGCCACAATTTAGCGCAGAACTCAGCGGGGCAACCGGCAGATGTGATTGCCGTAAGAAATGGAAAGTCGTATCTGATTGACTGTAAGGTATGCTCCACCGACAAGGGATTTGACCTAAATCGTATTGAGGAGAACCAAGACCTCGCAATGAGCCTTTGGAATGAGTGCGGTAACGGTCAAGGGTGGTTCGCCATGAAGTTACCAAATGATGCAATTATCATGATACCTCATTTCTGCATTAAGGCGCATAAGCAAATGAAATCTCATATGTCTCCCGGAGAGATATTCGAGATGGGCAAGCCTATTGAAAAGTGGGTGATGAAGGCTTGATAACGGTATCAAATGTCATCACCATTGACAACCCGTCAGAGGAGTTACTCAAGTGGTGTCGGCAGAATCTCAAGCTGAAGAATCCAGAATACGACAAGAAGGTGCGAATGCACTTCTGGGTCGGTGGTACTCCCCAGCACCTATATCTGTATGAGACCCACGGAGACACGCTGGTTCTCCCATATGGAACACTTCGTCATATCGCAAAGATGTTCCCCGAAGAAGACGCTTTCTTTAATTTCGATTTTCACGAGTCTATCGATTACGGTTGCAAAGTTCCCCTATATGACTACCAACAGAAAGCAGTTGAAGACGTTTACTGGAAACAGTACGGGATCCTACAGAGTCCCACCGGTAGTGGTAAGACACAGATGGGCATCGCCTTAATCGCAAAGCTGGGCAAGAGAGCATTGTGGGTAACCCACACTGCCGACCTTCTTCGACAAAGCAAAGAACGCGCCAGACAGTATATGGGAGAAGCACTCCTCGGTACAATCACCGAAGGCAAGGTCAATATCGGCAGAGGTATCACCTTCGCCACAGTGCAAACCATGTGCAATCTGGATTTATCTCAGTACAAGGATATGTGGGATGTCATCATCGTAGATGAATGCCACCGAGTGGCAGGTACTCCCACTGCGGTAAGTCAGTTCTCCAAGGTGCTGAATTCCCTGGCGGCTAGACACAAGTATGGTTTGTCCGCAACGGTTCATCGGTCTGATGGATTGATACAAGCTACCTTCGCTTTGTTGGGTGATGTGGTCTACACCGTCCCCACAGAGGCTGTAGCAGACAAGATTATGAAAGTCGGCATTTGTCCTGTACCTACCGGAATTGGCATCTCCAGAGCCTGTCTAAACACCGATGGCACACTTAATTATGCAAAGCTGATTGGTTACCTCGCAGAGAGTGAGGAACGGAACCGGCTGATAGTTGAGTGTATCACGGCAGACCGAGATAAGCCAGCACTGATCCTATCCGACAGACTCGGTCATCTAGAAACGCTGATGTCAATGCTCCCGGTAGATATGCGAGAGGATGCGGTGATGGTCAGCGGAAAGATGACCACCAAGAAGGGTAAAGCAGAGCGTGAGCAAGCGATTGCAGATATGCGTTCTGGGGCGAAGAAATATCTGTTCGCCACCTATTCTTTGGCTAAAGAGGGGTTAGATGTTCCTCGCCTAGAGCGGCTCTATATGGCTACTCCCCAAAAGGATTATGCCGTGATCACTCAGGCTATTGGGCGTATCGCCCGGACATCCAAGGGTAAGGCAGACCCCGTGGTCTACGATTTCGTAGACGATATTCAGTACTTAGTAAAAGCATATAAAAAACGATGTACGACCTATCGGAAGAATGGTTGTTACTTCGTGGAAAGGTGAAACATGAACGTATTAAGTCTTTTTGATGGAATATCTTGCGGAAGAGTTGCCCTGGAAAAAGCAGGTATCAACGTTACTCGATACGATGCATATGAAATCAACGAATCAGCAATCAGAATTAGCAAGAGAAATTGGGACGATATAATCCATCATGGTGATGTAACAACCGATGATTTTAAGCAGTATATAGGTTGCGATTTACTCATCGGTGGTAGCCCTTGCCAATCGTTAAGCAGCTCGAATGTTTGGCTAAAAGATGGAGAATATGGAGTAAATGGCGAAGGTGAATCAAGATTATTTTGGGAATATGTTAGGGCCTTATTAGTAACTAAGCCAAAATATTTTCTTTTTGAAAATGTTGCATCTATGAGAAATGCAGATAGAGATATTATTACAGAAACATTGGGAGTACAACCTGTTATGATTAACTCTTCACAATTTTCAGGACAACATAGAAGAAGATATTATTGGACAAACATTCCATTTGAAATTGATTTGAACAAGAGATATGTGGATACAACCATGCAAGATTGCTTGGAAGATAAAGTGGATGATAAATACTACATTAAACAAGGAACGCTAGACTGTATTATGCGACCTGCAAGTGGCGGATGGCGATCAGGAAATATGGAAATAAACAAAGAAATCGCAAGGCCATTAACTGCTAGTAGTTGGAAATTACATAGAGCAGATACGGACAATTATGTATCAACAGAATATAAGCCAAATGGCAGAACAAATGTAAGAAGATTAACACCTCTTGAATACGAAAGATTGCAGACATTGCCCGAAGGGTATACTTTGGGCGAAAAAGATAAAGACCGATTTGAAGCAATTGGAAACGGATGGACAGTAGATGTGATTGCTCACATTCTAAGCGGCCTTGCAACCGAGGAAAAGGCTACCCGCAAAAAATGGCTCGATGAACTGCCGGAGGTGTCCACACTATGAAAATCGGAATTGTAGATGCAGACCTTCTGTCGAGGAAGAAGCATCGTTTTCCTAACCTAGCATGCATGAAAATTTCCGCCTATCACAAACGGATAGGACACGATGTTTCTCTCCTCCAGTCATGGGATGAAATCGAGAACTACGACAAGGTTTTCGTGTCGAAAGTTTTTACCGATACACCGGTCCCGGATGGAATCACGGAGTTGTCCTGGGTGGAATGCGGCGGTACTGGATTTTATTTTGACAAGGCCCCTAACCTACCGGATGAGATAGAACATCACTTCCCGGATTACCACTTGTACGACGATTTCGTAAATATCCAAATTGCCGCGGGTGGAAAAAGAAACGAGTTCAAAGAATTTCTCGATTACAGCATTGGATTTTTGACGAGGGGTTGTTTTAGAAAGTGCGGTTTCTGTGTCAACAAAAAATATGACAGAGTATTCGTACATAGCCCGTTGTCTGAGTTTTACGATCCTAGTCGCCCCAAAATCTCACTCTTGGATGACAATTTTTTCGGATGCCCCCAATGGCGTGAGTTGCTGAAAGAACTCCAAGCTACCGGGAAGCCGTTCCGTTTCAAACAAGGATTGGACGAACGATTACTCAATGATGAAAGATGTGAGTTGCTTTGCCAGTCAAAATACGATGGTCACATTACATTCGCATTTGATAATATCGCAGACTATTCCCTGATTGAAAAGAAGCTACAACTGATTAGGCGGCACACCCAGCATCAATTTAATTTTTATGTTCTCTGTGCATATGAATCTCAAGACGCTAGGGATATTGAAAACACTTTCTTGAGGATTCAACTGCTGATGCAGCATCATTGCACCCCTTATATCATGCGTTATGAGAAATATCGAGAGAGTGCGTATCGGGGGATGTATATAACTCTTGCCCGGTGGTGCAATCAGCAGAGTCTTTTCAAGAAGAAGTCCTTTAGGGAGTTCTGCCATATGTGTGGCGAGAATAGCGCATCCGTTAGATACGCCAAAGAATTTGAGCGACAGCACCCGGAAATCGCCACTAAATATTTTGATATGAAGTGGGGTGATTTTGATGAAAGTCCTTGAATTATTCGCTGGTACTCGTAGCATCGGCAAGGCGTTTGAAGCCCGCGGGCATGAGGTTTACTCCGTGGAATGGGACAAATCGTTCGATAATATCGATCTGTATGCCGATATCGCCATAGTGACTGCGGAACATATATTATTCGAGTTCGGCAGACCAGATGTTATCTGGGCATCGCCAGACTGTACTACATTCTCCGTGGCGGCAATCTCTCGTCATCGCCGCAAGAACCCTGAGACAGGGAGCCTTGACCCTATTAGCGATTACGCGAAGTTCTGTGACCAAGTGGACCAGCACGTTCTAGAACTTATTCGCGAATTGCGCCCCAAATACTGGTTCATTGAAAATCCGCGCGGTGGTATGCGGAAGATGGCGTGGATGCAAGGGTTACCTCGCTACACAGTAACCTACTGTAAGTATGAGTTGGACAAGCCGGTGGAACAGCGACGCATGAAGCCTACGGATATTTGGACGAACCATCCTAATCCGGATTTTATACCACACTGTAAGAACGGAGACCCATGTCACGCAAAGGCTCCTAGAGGAGCCAGGACTGGGACGCAAGGACTGAGGGGGTCAAAGGAACGGTCTGTGATTCCACAGATGTTGTGTGAGCATATTGTTCATATATGCGAAGACGGTGTTATGACGGTAAACGAAAAACCCATATCAAAGTGGCTTGCTGACCTCCTTGGTGATTGCCTATGAGATTAGTTACATATGACTGTGAGGTCTTCGCCAATGACTGGATAGTAGTCATAAAGGACTACGAGACCAAGCACTTTACAGTCATCCACAACGATAACCAAGCACTACTAGCGTGTATTGACGATGATACCGTCTACTGTGGTTTCAACAGCAAGGGATACGACCAATACATCATCAAGGCCATCTGCGCTGGTTTCTCCCCGGAAGAGGTCAAGCAAGTTAATGACTGGATCATCGCCGGTAACCAAGGATGGGAGTGTCCTCTGTTGAGCGGTGTCCGCTTCTGGTTCAACAATATCGATATCAAGGATGACATGCAGATGGGTCTTTCCCTGAAGGCCATAGAAGGCCACCTCGGCATGGATATCCAAGAGACGGAAGTTGACTTCAATTTGGACAGGCCGCTCACCCCGGAAGAACTAGACTCTACTATTTTCTACTGTAAGCACGACGTAGATGCTACCGAGAAGATCATTGACCTTCGTAAGAACTACCTCCAGAACAAAATCAATATCGGCAAGCTGGCGGGCTTGGGTGAGGTCAAGGCGATGAGTATGACCAATGCCAAGTTGACGGCAGCAATGCTGAAAGCCCGTCTCACCGAGCATGACGATGAACGAGCCTATCAGTATCCAGATAATCTGCGTAGAGAATACATCCCACAGGAAGTGTTCGATTTCTTCGACAGAATGAAGGATGACAGCCTCTCAGATAAGGATGTGTTCACGGGCAAACTGAATATCAGCATTGGTGAGTGCCCCGTGACCATCGGATATGGCGGCATCCACGGTGCTATCCCGAATTTCATATGGGAAGAGGTAGGTGGCAGAATCATCCGTAACTACGACGTAGCATCGTACTACCCCCACCTCATGACCATATACGGATACACCTCCCGTAACATCCCTTCACCGGAAATCTTCTCTGAAGTACTGGAAAGCAGAATGAAAGCCAAAGCAGATGGTGATACTGCCACAGCCAATGCTCTCAAGTTGGTAGTCAACACCACCTATGGTGCCTCGTTGAACAAGTACAACGACCTCTGCGACCCGCTGATGGGACGATCGGTCTGCATCACCGGTCAGCTATTCCTATTGGAGTTAGCTCAACACCTCTACAAAGACATACCTGACCTACGAATCGTGCAACTGAACACCGACGGTATCATGATCGAATTCGACGATAGTCAGTACGACCAGGTGCAGAGCATTTTGGATGAATGGCAATCTCGCACTGGATTTGAGTTGGAAGAGGATCGTATTTCCAAAATCGTCCAGAAGGATGTTAACGGATATATCGAGGTTCAGCCTAGTGGCAAGTTCAAAACCAAGGGTGGCTACCTCGTCAGAGGCATCGCCCCCGCCGGTGCTTTCAATGTGAATAACAACGCCACCATCGTGGCAAAAGCACTGGTTGAGTATTTTGTGAATGGTACCCCACCGGAAGATACCATCAACGCCTGTGATGATATTTTCCAGTTCCAAATTATCGCCAAGGCTGGTGCAAAGTACCGAGAAGCCTACCATATGGTCGATGGTGAAAAGGTCCAGGTGCAGAAGGTCAATCGTATCTATGCTACCAAGGATACTCGCTATGGCAAGTTGTTCAAGGTGAAAGCGGAGAACGATTCTGAGGCGAAAATAGAGATGCTCCCGGAGCATTGCATCATCGACAACGACAACCATTTATCTATTACCGATGTGGACAAACAGTTTTACATCGATATGGCAAAGAAGCGCATCAATGATTTTATGGGTATAAAGCCCGAAAAGAAAGGAAGGAAAACAAAAATGGCAACACAAGTATCGCCCAATCCCACCACCATGAACGTCTATCAGAAACTGCTGGAGGCTAGAGTCCTTTTTATGGAAGAGGATGTCAAGAAGTCCGGTAAGAATATGAAGATGTCCTACAAATATTTTGAGTTGCAGGATATCGTCCCTGTAGCCACTCCCATCTTCCGCAAACTCGGTCTGTTGCCGGTGGTAACATTCACTGATGAAGTTGCGACGATGAATATCATCAATGTGGACAACCCCACCGAATGCGTTTGGTTCACATCTCCCATGCGTGAGATCGAAGCCATCATCAGTAGCAAGACCGGCGGTGAGGTAACCAATGCAATCCAGCGTCTGGGTTCTGTGGAGACCTACCAGCGTAGATATCTGTATATGATTGCTCTCGATATCGTGGAGTCTGATTCTATTGAACCCCTCACTGGCGACAATCCTCCTCCGGCACCCAAGCCCACTGCTCCTGTCACTCCCGAAAAGAGACAAGAGGTCACTAAGACACTTACTGCGGCAGACGGCAATGCTACCGAGTTACAGATTAAGGGTCTGAAGACGGCACTTGCCAAACTGATGGAAGTTGATCCCACCAAGGAAGATTTCATCGCCCAGGTGGCTCTCCAAACCAACGGCCTCACCGAAATCAGCAAGGCAGATTGTGAGAAGTTGGTACAGGCAATCACCGCTATGTTGGAGGACAAGTAATGGATACTGAACGTCTCTGTCACTACAACAAAGATGTTATGTGCGATAACCCCACTTGTGAATCCCGTGGCTGGAATCCGGCTGTAGAAAAGGCAAGGATCAAGGCCATGATGGCTCCTGAGAAACTGTATAAAGTTCCCTTCACCGGCTACTGCGAGGTGTGGGCAAAGTCCGCAAAAGAAGCCGCTGAAAAGGCAGAGGATATTAAGCAGCAGTGGTTCGCTGACTATGACTACGGTGATCCTGTTTGTTTAGAAAAGGAGGATGAGGATGAACTGGATTGACGGTCACCTTGAGGTGACACCTACCAAGAAACCCAAGAAGATTACCGCCACTCGATTTGCCACGATTTTAGGTCTGAACCCTTGGTCTACGGCATTTGAAATGTGGTGTGAAATCACGAAGACCTATCAAAAGCCATTTGAAGACACCATCTATACCATTGCCGGTAAAAAAATTGAACCGAAGCAAATTGAGTATATGCGTAAAGCGTATGGTATGTACAATCTGAAGACCCCCACCGATATCTACGGTGCTGATTACTTCAAAAAGACATGGGGTGACTTCTTCCACGATCACGATGTCGTAGGTGGGATGTGGGATAGCCTGTTGGTCGATGCAGACGGCAAGCCGGAGGCGGTGTTGGAGTTCAAGACGACCAAACGCGCAGAAGACTGGGCCAATGATGTCCCCGAATATTACGCCCTCCAGGCGGCTCTGTACGCCTATCTGCTAGGTGTAGATGATGTCATCATGGTGGCATCCTTCTTGGGACCGAAGGATTACGAACACCCCGAAGCATTCGTACCGAGTGCATCCAACACCATTACGGTGGAGTTTAAGGTCTCCGAGCGTTACCCCAACTTCGGTTGGATGGTAGCACAAGCAAACGCTTGGTGGCAGAACCACATAGTCACCGGCATCAGCCCTGACTACGACGAAAAGAAGGATGCTGAAATCCTCAAGGCTCTGCGTACCAATAGCCTCTCCCCGGATACAAATATCGACGCTTTGATTACTGAAGCTGAGAATTTGAAAGCAGAACTGGAGACAGTGTACGCCTCTGTGAGCGATAAAGAGAAGAGGCTGAAGGCTGTGACCGAGCAAATTAAAAAGACCCTTATGGGAGCCTTCAGGCCCGCCGATGTTGCCGTTGAACACAAAGGCGGTCAGTACATCTGGTCTGTAAGCAAGACCGTATCTACCGAGATTGACAAGGCTGCCATCGAAGCCGATGGTCTGCTCGACAAGTATTCCCGGAAGAAAGAGACCTTCCGTATTAACACTAAATCTATTTAATTTCAAGGAGGACAATTATTATGGCAAGAATTCCTATGACCGGTGGTTTCCAAATTATGCCCGAGGGCGTACAGGTGCTGAAGATCACCAAGGCTGAGTACGATGAGGATTTCGGCAAGGCAATCTTCACTCTGACCAACGCAAAGGGTCAGACCTGCCAAGAAAGATTCAGTCTGCTGAATCAGGACAATACCCCTAATGAAAAGGCACTGGGCGCATTCAGCTTCTTCGCCAAGACCGCTATGAACAACTTCGATCTGGAGGATGTCGATCCCGTCGAACTGGTTGGTCGCTACATTCGTGCTGAAGTCATCCACAACAAGGTGCCTTCCACCAAGGATCCCAGCAAGACGATGACCTTCGTCAATCTGGGTGAGAAATCTCCCGCTGATGGTTTTGATGGTGTTCCCGCAGAGGCTGCTCCCAAAGCTACCGGCCTGGACATCTCCGCTCTGTTGCGTCAGTAATCCAATGAGGGTGGGGAGATGGTCTCCCCACCTACATCTAAACAGGAAGGATGATATGAATGATTTTACCTGATAGTGGTGAGCGCAGAGAGTTCCCCACCGGCGCAGTTCGTGATATTGCACAAGGCAAAGGACGCTGCGATTTGCTCCCCTTGGATGTCCTTGGTGTGTGGACAGGGGATGAGATCCTAGTGAATATCCATCTGTATTTATACACCGGCGATACCGAGTTTTTGGAAGATGCGATGAATGAGTTTATCGGCTCGGAATACAACGGGAACCAATATACTGCCATGTTAGAGGTGGCAAAACACTTTGAAGACGGAGCCGTCAAGTACGGAGACAACAACTGGCGCAAAGGCATCTACCTCCATTGCTACATCGACAGTGCAGTAAGACACTACTTCAAGTATTGTCGATGTGACCATGATGAACCGCACGGTAGAGCCTTCCTTTGGAACATCATGTGCGCCATTTGGACCCACAAGAATAAACCCGAGATGATCGACATTCCCGGAAAGGAAGAATGGCATGAAAGTAACACTTGTACAAGCAACACCTAACCCCGTAGAAACGATTGCACAGATTGCTTCTATCTGTTATGACAGCGATCCCAAGAATCCCATGAAGTTGGTGGAACACCTCTACAAGGGTGGTCACCATAGTGTGTTTGAACACATCTACTTTACCTTCAAGATTGAAGGTATCTCCAGAGCCTGTTCTCATCAGCTAGTGCGGCACCGGCATTGTTCTTTTACACAGCGAAGTCAGCGGTACTGCTCGGAGGACGGATTTAGTTTTGTCGAACCTGAAAGCATTTTGGAAATAGACAACATAGGCGGTTACGGCGGTTTGATGAGAACTATCTTGGAAAACTATAGCGAACTACAAGCATTTAACATTCCCAACGAAGACGCTCGGTATATTCTCCCCAACGCCTGTGCCACTTCTCTGTATCTGTCTTGCAATCTGCGAGAACTGATACATATGGCAAATGAACGCCTCTGCTCCCGGGCGCAGTGGGAGATTCGGGATCTGGTGAAAGCAATGTGCAAACAGGTAGACCCCCAGCTGCAGTTCATGCTGGTTCCTAAGTGCCAAAGCGGCAGAATTATTTGTAATACTCCCTGTGGAGGTAAGGTATGAAATTTCATAAGGTTAATGGACAAATCTACAAAGTAGAATTAAGTCCCAAAGAGAAAAAGGCAATGGATGAGGAAATCAATCGCCAGTTGATTGAGAAACACTCACAGTTTGTGGATGATGTCGATTATATGATTATGCGTATCCTCCACAACGAATTTGGATTTGGTTTGAGCAGACTGAAGCGATTTTATGAAGCATTCATTGCTGATGACGAGGCCCTGGTTAAGCATTATGAAATGTCCGATGCCAGCGCATATATCGCCCGTAAAGAAATGAACGCCATCGGTTGCAATATCGAACAATGGAACCGTGAAAGGAGTGAATGATATGAGACCCTATTATTCTGAATTTGTGAGACACTGTCTCCGTTACTATATCAAAACCTTGGATGAAGGTAAGGGCGGCCACCCCATCTTCCGAACTGACGCTGACCGAGAAAACTGGAGTGCCTGTCACAATGTACTGAAGGATTACTCTCAGTATGACATGGATATCATCTCCGAAATCTATCGCCCTGGCGACACCATTGCAGACAAGATTTATCTGCTGGCACAGACCAAGAGAGTAAACCAAGATACTATCTGGGGGCTTATCAACAACACCGAGAGAAAAATTGCCAAGAAGAGAGGCTTGTTATGATGTATGCCGACATCCCTGATGAGTTGCGAATGTTGAAGCAATGGGTATGTGCGAATGATGGTAGCAAGGTTCCTATGCAAGCTAACCGTCCATATCCAGCATCATCTACTAATCCCGACACATGGGCGTCCTTCGAGGATGCTCTGTGGGCGGTGGAACATGGTTACTACGACTACATTGGGTTCGTGTTCAACGATAATGGCATCGTAGGGATCGATATCGACGCAGGTGTTGACGAAGACGGATACCCAACCGACCTCGCCAATGACATTTTTGAGATGACTCGGAGTTATGCTGAACGGTCTCGCAGTGGTAGAGGATTTCATATCTTCGTAAAGGGAGATATACCCTTCAAGGGTAAGAATAACCTTGCTGGAGTGGAGATATACAAGGCTGCTCGCTTTTTCATAATGACTGGTGATGTATTTATGGATTATCCGGTCATCAAAAATCAGCCAGCACTTGATATGATCGTCAAGAAATATTTTCCAGAAACTAGGGAAAACAAAACCACCACGGTCACTCCGCGGATATACAACCCAGAATGGGACAACCCCAAGGGTAGCAAGCGAGTGAAGGTCAGACCCAACTATCCGGTGATTCCGGATGGTTGCAGAAATATCTGTCTCACATCCCTTGCCGGTATGATGCACTCTATAGGCTATACCAAGGGGCAAATCTACCGAGAGTTGCAGTACGCAAATAATACGGCATGTAATCCTCCGTTGCTTGACGGAGAGTTGAGGACCATCTGTAACAGCGTTACACGCTATCAAAGATAGGAGGTAATAGAAATGCTGATACCCAAACATCACCGTCAGTTCCTCAGATCAATCGGTCGTCCGCACTGGTTCTGGGAACAAGCTCCAGACTGGGCATTTGGTGAACGATATAGACTCCGGGATGGGAGCATTGCCTACATAGGAAATGGCGATATCATCACTATCAGGCGAGGTGCAAAAATATTGTGGGCCGAAGGTTGTGATAACCGCTGTGTCTGCTGTGGTGCAATCATCCCGGAAGGGCGGCAAGTCTGCCCGAAGTGTGAAAGGGGAGAAAGAGATGGATAACCTTGCAAGGAATGCACTATTGGCAACCCAAGCCGGTATGTCCTACGGCAAGTGGAAAGCATTGCAACCGATAGTAGAGCCTAAGAAGAAAGAACTTCCCGAAGGTTGGAGAGTGTGTCCTGTTTGTGGCACGGAGTTTACTGGTCAAAGCAGTAAAAAGTTTTGTTGCAAAAAGTGCCAGGTAAAGGACTACCACAAAAGGGTCAGAAAAACCAATAAGGAATATGCGCAAAAAGGTAGAAGGGTGGCGAGATAATAATGGCTGAATTAAAACGATGTCCAAACTGTGGTGGCGAACTTACAAAAATTCACAAGCGAAAGCACCAATACAAGATCGAATGTGATAGTGATTGTTGGACGCAAACAGGTTGGCATTACTCTTTGGAAGATGCCGAAGCAGAATGGAATCGGCTCGAAAAGAGAAAAGAGGAGGGCGAAGATGAAAACTCCGTTTAAGAACGATATGTTTGCCTTGATTTGGCAGGCGTTCAAAAACCTATACCCGGGAAAAGAGTGTGAGTGCTTTTGGGAACCTAGAATCCGGGAAGATGAAAACGGAAACAATGTTTTCGGCTTAACCGATTTTGGCGAGGATGGTTCTGTTGTTGTCTTTGTTAGACCCGACCTTGAAGTGGCAGTTGCTGGCGAAATTTTGGCGCACGAATTGGCCCATGTTGCAGTTGGTGTGGAACACGACCACGACACGGCTTGGGAAGAAGCGTTCGACGCTATCTTTACCGAGTATAACAAGATCGGCGATGAGATGTTTGAGGGTGGATAAGATGGTAGATAAGGCTTGCCGTAAATGTGCGTGGTATGACCCAGAATATGTCTGCACTTGTCCAAGCTATGAGCCGTGGCAATGTGTGCTTGATAAAGAAGCACAAGAAGAACTTGACAAGGCTTTTGAGGAATGGAAAAGGAGGTCGGAAGATGGTCGGAATAAGTAAGAAAACTGGTGAACGAAAGCTAACTATCGGAGTTTCTACAATGCCGTACCGAAAAAAGCTGTGTTTAGTGGTAGAAGAAGGAAACACACGAACAAAGTATGCGACCTTCAATAATGAAGAATCTGCTTATGAATTCATGGACTTGTTCTGCGATTTTATGGGTGTTGAGCGTATAGATTGGTTTGGGAGGGTAGAAGATGGCTGAATGTAATTGCGTTTACGAAGAATTTTGCAAGCTGGTAAATGGAGGCGATATCATACTTCCCAAACCTTGTGCATATCGAAAAACCAGCACAGACTTTGTTGAAGTGGTGCGGTGCAAGAATTGCAGCCATTGCACCGAAACAATAGACAGACATGGAAAAGGATTGTTTTGCCGCAGATGGAACAGGGACTGGCAAAGGGTGCAGCCCGACGATTTCTGTTCCTACGGAGAAAGGAGAGAGGGAGAATGAATTTTGATAGCAGGAAACGCCCAGTGTGGCAACTCCCCGTGGCTAACTCTGAAAAAAGGGGAAACGCATATATTCATCCGAAAGCGAAGTACCATTGCTTTAAGAATTGCGGTTCGCTCTGCGGGATGTACTGTCAGAGAACGGAAGATTATGACGATGGCATCACAATTTCTTCTGCTGCCGTTTTAGAACAACCACATCTTGCTTGTCGGAGTTGTTTGAAAAAGTGGAAGAAGCAATACCAAGTGGAGGGTTGACAATGACTGACAGAGAAAGACTGATTGATGCTATCAACAACTTCTTTGGATGCGATGCTGCCTACTTTGATGTAAATCCGTTTGATTTGGCTACACAAATTATTGCCGAAGGATTTACTGCACAGAAGTGGATTTCGGTCAAGGATAGGTTGCCGGAGAAATTCAAAACGGTGTTGATCTATTGCAAAAACAAGACAATCCGTGGTGGGACTGTTTGCCACATTGGTTCGTGTGATAATGGCTTTTGGTTTCTTGCACGACAGGCTGGAACTGAAAGTTTCCCAGATTTGGAATGGGAAGTCACCCACTGGATGCCACTACCCCAACCGCCGAAAGGAGATTGACTATGAAATACAATGAGAAAATGATTATCCGAAGCGGAAAGTTGATCTACGCCATATCTCTTGGCGATAAGTCAAGCGGAGAAAGCAGAGTAAACACAGCCTATATTTACACTCAAAACGGCAAAGTTGAATTTGCGGATGGGTGGATGGATCGGCACGAATTTGATTTTACAAATGAAAGCCATCAACTTGCAAAGGAAATCTTTATCACGGAATTACAAGCGGATATAAAACGCAGAATTTTGGAACTGAAACAGCTACAGAGCGTTTTTACAGAATTGAATTTGAGCGAATGTTTTGGGTCTGTTTTGGAGGATAACACAAAGCTGCTTTTAGAGGTTAAGCAAGAGGTGGCGGAAATTACAAAGGCGGTAGAAAATGCTGCAACAAAGGAAGATGTAGAAGCCGCTATTGTTGAATCTGTTGCCCCTGTTGCCTTAACCAAATCCGCAAGGAAAAGAAAAAGCCCCAAACAGCCTGCGGAGGTGTGATTATGGGAAACAAGAATAAAGAGAAAATCATCGTTATTGGTGGTCAGCGAGGAGGCGGAAAGATATTCTTCTTGGAGAATGCACTTAGAGCAGTGCAAGCCGAAAACAAGCAACTCCACCTGCAACTGGAAACAATGACGAAAGACCGGGACTATTACCGGGATGCGTACCACCATTTGTTAAAGGGGGATGATAACCTATGAACCAATCTGATGTAACAACCTATACGTTGAAAAACGGCATGGTTCTCACTAATGAAGAGGATATACAAATCCTCGAACTATTACTGGAGCAGAAACCCCATTGCAATGTAGCCTATCTTTGGAACGACATTGGTCTGGGCAACTTATTTGCCGAGTGCTTCTACGGCACCCACCGCTTCTGTGTGGATAACCAGAAGTGGTATATCTATAGTCGTGGTCTTTGGACTGTTGACAAAGGCGATATCCAGACACAAGGCAATATGCAGCGACTTCTCCAGCTTCTGCACCTATACTGCTCTGAGGTGGATGCTGACCCGGAGACTATCAAGAATTACAAAACCTATATCAGCAAGAGTTCGTCTGATACTATTCTCCGCAGAGCATTGAATGCTTCTAAGAATAACCTAGTGATTAACCTCACCGACTTCGACGCTGATCCTTATCTGCTGAACTGCCGTAATGGTGTTTATGACATGCGTGAGCAGAAGTTCCGCTTCGCAAAGCCCGAAGACTACTTCACCCTTACTGTCAGCTGCAACTATCCCACCGGGATAAATGTTCAGCAGTGCGACCGCTGGTTTACCTTCGTGGATGAGGTCATGGAAGGTGACAAGGAGAAAGCTGCCTTCTTACAACGGGCCTTGGGTTACTCGCTTCTGGGTGTAAATCGTGAGGAGTGTATGTTCCTCGCCTATGGTAGAACCCGTAGTGGCAAGGGTACTCTATTTAACACAATCGCAAAAGTTCTGGGAATGGGAACTGACACCGGTTATGGTGGCTCTATCAACTCTTCCCTGGTATGTGAGAGCAAGTTTAAGGATAAGGACTACAACGCCCCAGAGCCTATGCTTGCCGATACGGTTGGTACTCGCTACCTTACCTTGTCTGAGACAAAGAAGGGCGCATTGTTGGATGTCAATGCTATTAAGAGCCTCACCGGCAGAGATCCCCGTAAGACCCGTCAGTTACATTGCCCCGCGTTTACTTTTACTCCGCAGTTTACCATGTGGCTATCTACCAACTTTCTTCCCAAGGTAAACGACGATACACTGTTCAAGTCTGATCGCATTTGGGTGATTGAGTTCAATAAGCACTTCGATGGTGACGACCGCGACTTTTCTCTGAAGGAAATTTTTGAGGATAAGGATAACCAAGCTGTCATCCTGAAGTGGCTGCTGGATGGGTACAAGATGTACAAGGAACAGGGACTCAATCCTCCCGCCAGTGTCCGGGAAGCGACTGCTAGATATGCCCGACTCAATGACCGCATTCTCTGTTTCAAAGAGGATCGCTTGGAAGATGCTCCCGGCGAGCGTGTGTCAAATGGTCTGCTCTATTCTAAGTATAAGGAATGGTGTGAGGACGAGGAACGCGGGTATAATCCCCTGGGTAGTACTACCTTCTATACTGAAATGGAGAGATTCTATAAGCGTGGTCGCTCACATGGTCTCAGATATTTTGCGGATGTGAGACTGAAAACCGATGAATAATAAGCTATCGGGTGACAGAATGACAGATTTTTTAGTACCTTGCAATTTATAAGGAAAGAATATATAGGTTTCCTCATATAGGGAAATAATATACCTAAAAAAAGCGTCATTTTGTCACCCCGATTATAAGGAGGGATTTTTATGGCTAAAAAGAAAACGCCTGACATTGTAGAGACTGGTCAGGAGATTGTTAAGGCCGAGAAAACGAAAATGAAACCCCGTGGTGGCAACTCTCCCGCTATTGGTGAGAATATGCTGATTACGGAGCCTGGTGATACGACTAAAATCGTACAGACGAATATGAAGTTCCTGACTCTGCCGAAAGTTGACTTGCATGATCCTGATGCTGTGAGACAGAGAATAGGTGAATACTTTAAGATTTATGCTGAAGCGGATATGAAGCCTACTGTTGCTGGTATGGCTATGGCATTGGATGTGGATCGCCGACGACTATGGGAAATTAAGACTGGTGCGATGGTCGGTGGGACTACCAAACAGAACTTACCGCCTGAGACTCTGGACTGTATTAAAAAAGCGTATGAAATATTGGAATCTTCCATGGAATCCTACGCCAATGCTGGTAAAATCAACCCCGTAATGGCAATTTTCATGATGAAGAACCATTTTGGCTACCAGGACAAGACCGAATATGTGCTGACACCCAACCAGAAACAGGAGAGCGACTATAATGCAGAGGAGATCAGCAAGCGTTATCTGAGCGACTCTGTTATCGACTCCGACTCTTGAGCGACTTTCTAGCGACTTTCCAGCGACTATGGCGACTATGCCCAGCAACTTTCCAGCAACTTTCCAGCAACTTTGCCCCTGCAGCTAAGCCTAAAAAGTTATTTTGTAAAATTTTGTAAAAAGTATATTTATATAAAAATTGTAAAATATTGTAAAAAGCTATTTTTTGATAAATTGCTAAAATTACAAAATAAAGCTATTTTGTAAAATAAAGTAAAAATATGCTAAAATGCTATATAAAGCCATATAAAGCCCTATAAAGCATTTTACTATAAAATAGTGTTAGTATACCTATAAAGCAATAAAAACGCTCTTAGAGCCTTCTAGAGCCTTCTAGAGCTATTCCAGAATACTATTGCTATTCTATCCAGATAAAAAAGCAAGCTGCCGCGCCCCTGGTGGACGCACATGGCGTTTTTGATCCTGGTACCATATAGCAGCATAACAGCATAGAAAAAGCCCGGGGAACATGTTCCCCGGGCCTATATTTTACTTTGATATTTTCATAAGCTCAAATAATACTACAATCGGAAAAAAAATAAACCATAATAAAATCATTTTGCGCCCCCTATTTTAGAAATAATAGCTATGCAAGCTATGAATGCCGGTATAATGACAGGATCGGATAGCATAGTGTTACCCCCGTTATACTATATGCCCAAATTGCGTTACTACCAGGACCGGCGCGCCGTTGTGATCAATATATTGCGCATGATAGGCCCAATTTGCGTTAGCGGGCTGATAATATCCCAATTCGCAGCCGGTCCAGCCCGTGACGGGCTTCCCGTGTAATTCGGCGGGCGTGTAAAGAATAATAGTATCAATTTGTTTTCTAGTTAATTTCATTTTTCCATATCCCCCTTGTTAATTCTTTTTACAGTGTAACACAGCTTGTTATCTTGTTTCCCATAGATTACATATGTTTTGGGATCGCACTTGCCGACATAGTACCAGCTCCATGCTCCCCAATGAAAAGAAATAAATTCTTTTAATGTAAACGGCGTTTCGATTGTTTCCCGGGTCCCGCGCTCATGATTATTAATTTCTAAGTATGTCATTTTATTTTCCCCCTTGTTAATGCTGATTAATAATAGTAACGTCGCCATTTTTCAGAAAGAAACAGCCGCAGCCATTTATAGCGCATTCCGTGCAATTACCGCCGCAATAATAAACATATTCGGCCCCGCCGCAATAGGTATTTAATGCGGGATCAGCAAAGTTGATATGACATTCCGGCAGCTTGTATGGATTGGGCATTTCTACCCCGGGCGACGCGCTAAAAAGCAAATGTAAGTTGCTAGGAATAACAGCCCCGGCCGCTATGGCTGCATTCACTATTTGATGGGCTTTAGTAAATGCTAAAAATTCCGCTTTAGGATTTTCCAGGGCCACGCGGATCATGCCGGCCAAATATGCCCCGTTTACGATATCCCCGGAAACATGCCACCGGAAAAAGCGTTGTAATTTTACCGCTGCGGAAATCTCAGAAAAATAACGGTCAGGATCAGTAATAAATAGTAAATTGTTTTCATTCCATGCCGCTGCCGTATCTGGTAGCCGGTTATAAGATCTAACAGCATAACAGTAATGTTTACAGCTGCTGCAATTATGGCAAGTTGTCACGGGTGGCAAGCTGATATTCATTATTGCGCCTAATTTCATATTACCGCCGGAAATGTGGATTTTAACGGGGCTGCCGTCGTGCTGGTCCTGGTATGCTTTGCTTGTTTGGATTGCTTTATTAATGGATAGATTGGAATTGATCCTTGCCTGTGGTTTTTTGCTCATGGTTTTTACCCCCTGTTTATATAATGTTTCAAGCGTTTTCTTGATATGCCTATATTATCAAGTATTTTCTTGATTGTCAAGCGTTTTCTTGAATATTTTTCAAGTAATTTCTTGATAGTTATATATGTATTGAAAAGTTAACAGTTTTTGGACACAATACCGGCCGCAAATAAACAGGATCAGAAAAGCAAAGTATAAAATGCTATATTTTGACATTTACTTGCAAAAATGTAAATAATAGGATACCCGGCGGGGGATAGGGCGCAGCATGACGGGGCGGGGTAAGCGGTTCGAGTATCCCAAAAAATTAAAAAGAAAACACTTGACAAGAAAACGCTTGAGTGTTATAGTGTAGATATAAACCATTTGGAGGTACATTATGAAAGCAAGAGAAATTACCAAAGTAATCATGGATAAGCAAGGTGTAAACAATGCTAGTATGGCTGATCGTTTGAACATCACCCAGGCAGCATTGTGGGATCGCCTTAACACTAAGAAGGCCAAGGACATTCCTGTGTCAATGTTGAGTGAGATGCTTCGTGCATTAGATTACAAGGTGGTAATCCTTCCTCGCTCTAGCAGAATTCCTTCCGATGGATATGAGGTGGAGTAATGATTTACGGTTATGCTCGAGTAAGCACCAAAGGTCAAGAACGAGACGGCAATGGTCTTGAGGCGCAGGAGAGGGTGCTGAGAGAACATGGTGCGGAAATCATCTATAGAGATTCCTTTACTGGTACAAAGAAGCATCGTCCTGAGTTGGATAAGTTGCTGAGTGTTCTTAAAGAAGGTGATACTCTTGTGGTGGTGAAACTGGACAGAATTGCCAGAAGCACTATCCAGGGTTGTGAATTGATGAATGAGTTATTTGCCAAGGGTGTGGCGGTTAATGTTCTGAACATGGGCATGATGGATAATAGCAGCACCGGTAAATTGATTCGGTCTGTCTTCTTTGCTTTTGCGGAATTTGAGCGTGATATGATTGTAGACAGAACCAGTG
>JAEIGA010004622.1_pt1 | contig 21266 bp, 16 predicted proteins | sample 9270691 | NCBI WGS metagenome assembly JAEIGA01 (sample SAMN17057246, study PRJNA624740) | gut metagenome | biome: biome; isolation source: fecal sample | host: Bos grunniens | place: China: Xizang | collected 2019 | reverse complement strand
GATTCGTTGCAAAATAGCATAGAAACAACACAGGCCACAACCAGAACCGATCGTGACCTGTTGAAGATGTTACGTATGTAATTCTTATTTAAAAATCAACTGTGAGAAGTTGTAAAGACCATACTTCCATACTACAAAGTCGTGCTGACCTTCAGGGAAGTTGATAAGTGTACAAGGAACGCCATTTTCATCGCAGAAAGCTTTCAAACGTGAGCTGTTATACATCAAACCGTCACGGCTACCGCAAACCATCCAAAGCAGTTTGTTTTCTGCCTTTGTCTTAGCTACATCAGGAATAAGCTGTTCAGGAGTTTTTGTATTAGGAGCTGATGAGAAACCACCTACAAATGCAAATTTGTCAAGATTGCCAAGACCAAAGTTCAATGACTGGCCACCACCCATTGAAAGACCTGCAATAGCGCGATGATTCTTGTCTGTATATGTGCTGTACTTACCTTCAATAAAAGGAATCAAGTCAACAAGAAGATCCTTTTCAAAGTTTACAAAACCCTGCTGCATTTCCGGGCTATAAACATTACCTTCTGCCTTATCATTAGGAAGTGCACGACCATTTGGCATAACAATAATCATAGGTTCTGCCTTTTTCTTTGCATAGAGGTTATCCATAATGATGTTAGGAACACCCTGCATCCACTCCTGATGATCACCACCAATACCATGAAGCAGATACAATACAGGATACTTTTTGTTTGCATCGTACTTAGGAGGAAGATAAACAGTTACCAAACGATTTGTACCAACGGTTGTTGATTTGTATTCAAGGACTTCAACCTTACCACGTTCGATACCAGCGGTTTCCTGATCATAACCTTCAGGAGCAGCAACATAATCGTTGTACTTTACATCAATCTGTTGCATACCACCAAACATCATACCACCACCCGGCTGTGCATTTACACCGGCTGATACTGCCAAAGCTACGGCAGCTGCAAAAATCATTTTTTTCATATCTATAATTATTAAATTGAGTTAGTCTATATTAATATATATAAAGGCAAATAAGTAAAGTTAGATTTATTCTAACAAAAAGGCAATAAAATCTTGCATCTGGCGCTTAAACGAGAACTTACCCAACGAAGCACTCTTGCAATTTGATGATAGCTGTCCGTAATCTTGTTCAGACATATTCTTCATAGCTCTGATATTATCTTCTAACCCTTTGTAATCTGAATTTGAACAAACCAGACCAAAACCATTTGAAGAGACTATATCGGCACCTTCTCCATCGCCACAGAAAAGTATAGGCACACCTGCCGGCAAAAGGTCAAATATTTTTGATGGCACGGCACCATAGATATGCGTAACCAGTGCCACTATGGAAGCATCGTACTGTAGCAATGCCTTATCCATCTCCTGACGTGACAAAGTACCATGATAATATATATTTTCTGCTCCTGAATCTATATATTGCTTTATGTCATTCACTTGGTTTCCTGCACCATAGAGATGCATTTCTACACCCAGAGATTTAAAATCCACATTTTTTATGAGTGTAAAAATATCCTGGGCCACACCAAGCAAACCGGCATACACAATTTTAAAAGGAGCTCTTTTATGCACCACTGCCTCTTCTGCTTTCACAGAGAGGTTATTTGAAAGATTCCTATATAGAAAACTCCTTGTATCCGGTACAAATTTCTTAATATGATCAAGTATTTCCTGAGACTGCCCCATTATAGATGTTGCATTCTTATAAATGAAACGCTCTAACATTGCTGTATATTTATATGAAAGCGATCCTTCTTTCATAAAATTGAGTTCTACAGCCGACGAAGGCCATAAATCTGAGACATTTAACACAACGTTTCGTTTATAGATTTTTCTAAAGAGCAGCATGGCAGATGCTGACACCACAATAGGCGGAGATTGTACTATTACTCTGTCATACTGTTTAATTCTGCTCCTTTTGAAAGCAAACGCCCACATTGTCATAGCAAAAGCAAACATAGCCAACACCCTTTTTACAGGATTTTTGGATACTGTGGCGTATGTCCAATAACGGAATATATTTATCCCATCTATGTTTTCGTGCATAGAGAAATGACCTCTATAGCCATCAAATATTTTACCTTGGGGATAATTTGGAAGACAGGTCAGAATATCCACATCTACACCCTGCTCTTTCAATCCTTTTGCCAGATTGGTAATCCTGCTGGGAGCGGCTCCAATTTCGGGTTCGTAATAAAAAGAAACTATCAGTACTCTCATCATCTGTAATAACGGAACCGTTGCTTATTTGTTGCAGGTTGTTGAAAACTATTTTACAAATTTGCCAAATAATTCACTATACGTTCACAAGCCTTACCATCACCGTATGGATTTACAGCCTTGCTCATTGTATTATAGGCATCTTTACTATCAAGCAGTAATGACATCTGTTCAACAATAGCATTATAGTCTGTTCCTACCAGTTTAACCGTACCGGCCTCCACTGCTTCGGGACGTTCTGTAGTATCGCGCATTACAAGTACCGGTTTTCCCAATCCGGGTGCCTCTTCTTGTACTCCGCCACTATCAGTAAGTACTATATAACTGTTCTCCATCATCAGAACAAACTCAAAATAGTCTAAAGGCTCTATAAAGAACAAGTTATTACGTTTATTATCTGCAAATAGTTCGTTGATAGGTCCGCGAACATTGGGATTCAAATGCATAGGATACACAAAATCCACATCTTGATACTTATCGGACAGAAAAGCCAAAGCATTACAGATATTACGGAAGCCATCGCCAAAATTTTCTCTGCGATGTCCTGTTATCAATACCATTCTACGATTTCCATCAGAAAGTCTGGACATATCATAGCCCATATCTAATATTTTGCCTTTCAATTCATTAGACAGATTGCTATCCGATTTAATTTTATCTACTACATAATATAGAGCATCAATTACAGTATTGCCGGTAACTATAATTTTGCTTTCTTGCACATTCTCTTTAAGCAGATTATTTCTACCAAACTGTGTTGGTGCAAAATTGTATGCAGAGATGCGTCCTGTTATCTGACGATTTATCTCTTCCGGCCAAGGACTGTATATATCGTTTGTTCTAAGACCTGCCTCTATGTGACCTACAGGTATCTGTTCATAAAATGATGCCAACGCTGCTGCCATAGATGTGGTTGTATCGCCATGAACAAGTACTATATCAGGTTTTTCAGCTTTTAGGACTTCACCCATACCTATTAACACTTTCGATGTTACATCGTACAGGTTTTGACCTTTATGCATTATATTCAAATCGAAATCAGGAGTAATCTCAAAGAGTTGTAGAACCTGGTCTAACATCTCACGATGCTGACCTGTTACACATACCAATGTACGAAACTTATTGCTCTCCTTTTGAAGCGCCTTTACCAACGGAGCCATTTTAATAGCTTCAGGACGGGTTCCAAACACCAACATTATACTCTTCATAGGCCTACTTTTTAAATGTACCACAGAAATCTAACACAAGAACATCATTTCTGTAGTTCAATTCTGCAAACTCCTTATGATTAACCAAGAATACCACAATATCGGCTTTCTCGTACGCCTTTTTATAATCGGTCAGTTTAAAGACGCTATGTTCCGATATATTTGGTTCAACAACCATCACATTACCATTATTGCAAGACTGCAACACTTTTGATGTAATAAGCTTTGCAGGCGATTCGCGCAAGTCATCAATATTTGGTTTAAAAGCTAATCCCATCATTGCTACAACGGGAGCTGTATGACGTTCCAATTCAAATTCTACCATCTTACGACGTATCTTCTCTGCACACCACATAGCTTTCTGATTATTTACATCGCGTGCCAGATTTATAATTCTGGCCTCTGCAGGGAATTTTGATGATATAAAATATGGATCTACAGCTATACAGTGTCCACCTACTCCACAACCCGGTTGTAAGATGTTTACACGTGGATGTTTGTTTGCAAGTTCTATCAGTTCCCAGACGTTTATACCGGCTCTGTCGCAGATTAAAGATAATTCGTTTGCAAATGCTATCTGCACATCGCGTGAAGCATTTTCCGTAAGCTTACACATTTCTGCAGTTCTACAGTTAGTAGAGTGCAATTGTCCCTTCACAAAGTAACGATAAAACTCTTTGGCTTTCTCTGTAGAAGATTCATCTAAACCACCTATCACACGGTCGTTATTTACCAATTCGTGTATGATATTACCGGGCAAAACACGTTCAGGACAATATGCTATAGAGATTTTTCCTTTCAATTCCGGACGATTTGCAAAGATCAAATCGGCCATATTTTCTGTAGTTCCTATAGGTGATGTGGATTCAATTATATATAAATCGCCCTCTTTTAAAAGTGGAAGAATATCTTTTGTAGCTTTCTCTACAAACGATGTATCAGGTTCGTGATTGATATTTTTGAAAGGAGTAGGCACTACAATCAAATATGCATCTGCAATCTGAGGAGTTTGATATGCTTTCAGATTACCGCAATCCACTACCTCCTTCAACAAATCCTCTAAATTTGGCTCTACAATATGCAAGTGACCGGCATTGGTCTCTTTGACTATTGTCGGATTAGTATCAACTCCTATAACTTCTATGCCGCTTTTTGCAGCTATAATTGCAGTTGGAAGCCCTATATACCCCAACCCTATAAAACACGCTTTCATTAAAATATACAAATATTTATACTCAAGATATTGACTATCTTATAGCAAATTATCTACAAAGATAGCCAAAATCCCACGTACAGCAAAATGGAACTAAAAAAAAAAAACTTCCATTGATATTGCAAAGAGAGTCAAAGCCTTTGTTCATTCCTGAAAGGTATCCTAAACTTTACGTCCTTTAAACTCAAAGCTTTCTTCTCAATAAGTAGCCATGAGATAAGTCCCAAAAGAACTGACAAAGCCAATGAAGCCAATCCATATTTCCATTCACCAACAAATCCCAATTCTACAAATACATTGACGACTATCATGTGATAAAGGTACAATCCATAAGAGATATCAATACCATGAAGTATCCCACCCATTTTCGGAATTGTATAGGCTAACGAAATTGTTAAAAATGCCAATAAAATGTTAGCCCCTAATATGCCTGGTAAAACTACCTGATAAGAGGGACCGGCTACCAGATTAACATATAACCCATACACCAATATCCAATAAATAGCTTTTCCTTCGAAAAATTTTCTGACCGCATCCCAATTAAGATACAACAGCGAGCCAATAAAAAAGCAATAAAGCCATGGAAGGAATGAATATTTGATTAGCTTCATGACTGTTCCATCCAAAAAAAGCGCATTTATATAATTGACACCTAATGACATCACACTAAGCACAATCAAACAAATATTCAATCGTTTCCTGCAAATATAGATAACCAGTGGCAACAACAAATAGAAACCGAACTCTACGGGTATTGTCCAAAGGCTTCCATTGGGACACCCCACACCAAACCCTCTTAAAACATCCGGGGTATAAAATTCAAACACTGTTGTCTGTCCAACCATCCAAGCCCATAACTGCGGAAGTTTTAGTGTATCTCTGTTAATATATCCACAAACACACAACACAACAAATAACAACAGGAACGCGCACCAAAGAGCCGGAAATATTCTCAAGACTCTATTTTTCAAATACCGGACAAAAGATACATTGTTAACACAAGATGCTGTGATAAGAAAACCACTGATTACGAAAAACACAAATACACCGGGAAAAGGAAAACTAATCCCTCCTATTGATTGTAAATAAGCATCATCTAATTGCAGATGTTCTGCAGTATGAATGATAGCAACTTGAAAAGCTGCTATCAACCTTATCAGGTCAAAATTATTTTCTCTGGAAATCATTAAAGTTCAGACATCTATTAAATAACTTCTACCCACTGTCCTTTCTTAAGCGATTCTATTGCAGCCAGCGAAGCTTGCGTTGTATTCACGATGCTATCCATCGGTATGAGAGGGGCGCCTCCTTGCAACATACGTTCTTTAAGGAGTGCAAATTCATTCTTCTGGCCTTTATCCATAGCACCTGACATCTTAGAGAAACCTTTAACACCGAAACCTTGCAACTTGCGCCAATTGTCAAGTACAAACACACGTTCTTGCGAGTAAACTTCTACACGCTCTTTAGCGTATGACTTAGAGCCATTGGCAAAATAGTTAATAACAGCATTTGTTCCATTCTCGTATTTCAACAAAATGGTAGCATTATCAGTATTCTCTTCCGGATTTACCCCCATGGCATTCATACAAACAGCCACTACACGACTACCTGCAATATACGAACAAAGGTCTATAAAGTGACACGCTTCACCAATGATACGTCCACCTCCTACTTCGAGATCATGCACCCACATATCAGCCGGTATAAATCCGGCATTCATTGTGGCAACGATGTTTTTTGGTCCATCACCTACCAACTGTTTCAATTTGATAGCAAATGGTGAAAAACGGCGATTAAATCCCACTGTCAGAGTAACACCTTTGGGAGCATTTTCATACACCTCTTTAATTTCCGCAAGTTCTTCCTTATTCAAGCATAGTGGTTTCTCCACAAAGACACTTTTGCCGGAACGCAATGTTTCCAACACAATCTTTGCATGAAGATTATGGCGCGTAGTAATAATTACCATATCTACCTCGTTATCGTTCAAAATCTCATAATAATCTGATGTAGCACATTCAGCACCTGCTTTCTTTGCCAATATTTTGGCATTGAGTCCACCTGCACTTGCTATATATTTGATTGTAGCATCAGCCTTTTTCAATGCCGGGATTACCGTACTGGAAGTATAATTACCGGCACCAATAATGCCTATTTTACCATTGCCGGCCTTAAACGATGCACCTTCTATAGTCACCACACGCTCTATGCTCATTTCATCAGGATACTTCAAAATAGAGGCGATAGAACCATGCTTGCGCATATCTCCATAAATCTCTATGTAATCTTTCAGTTCTACCTCTTCGGTTATTAGGGACTTCACATCCAATCCACCGGTAGAGATAGCATGAAGGATTGTTTCAAAATTACGTTTCTCGGTCCAACGAACATAAGGTAATGGATAATCATGCCCCTTATTCTCATACTCTTCATCATAGCGTCCTGCACCATAGGAACAAGAGACCTGGAAAGAGAGTTCCTTCTTATAAAAATCGTCTCGACGAAGATTAAGCCCTACCACACCAACCAGAATGATACGACCACGCTTGCGACACATCTCACAGGCTTGATGCATCACCTCATCAGTCTTTGCAGATGCCGTAATGATAACACCATCTACACCAATGCTATTTGTCACTTCTTCTACAAATTTTACCGGATCGACACCTTTTCCGGGATTAATTGCCAGCACACCTTTCGAAGCAGCCATATCAACCTTCTCCTGGTCAAAGTCTATACCAATTACCCGGCATCCATTGGCCATCAGCAATTGACTTACTACCAAACCTATCAAACCAAGTCCTGTAACAACTACAGTTTCGCCCAGCTCGGGTTTAAACAAACGTATTCCTTCAAGGCCTATGGAACCTATTACCGTAAATGCGGCCTCTTCATCTGAAACATTATCAGGCACCTTAGCTACCAGATTCTTAGGTACACATACATACTCAGCATGATTACCATTTGAAGCTACGCGGTCACCTACTACAAATTCCGTCACCCCCTTACCTACTGCTATTACACGTCCCACATTACAGTAGCCTAATGGAAGTGGTTGACCTAATTTATTAAAAACGGCTTCCAAAGTTGGTTGAATGCCATCTGTTTTCAACTTATCCAACACCTGTTTAACCTTATCAGGCTGCTGACGGGCTTTATCAATAAGATTTGCCTTACCGAACTCTACCAACATACGCTCGGTACCAAGCGACACCAATGAACGAGTAGTCCTGATAAGCACACAGCCTGCTTTTACATTAGGAACGGGCACTTCTTCCAAAATAGTAGCACCTGATTTCAGGTCTTGAATTATCTGCTTCATATATAATATACGTTTTATTCACAAAATTAATGATAAATATTCACACATCTATTGAAAGTCAGCAATAATCGTACGCAAAGTACTATCGAACGTTACTTGAATACATTGCGAGGAACTCAGAATATTATACTCCTCTGCCACTTCCATCTGAACAATATCTATAGCGCAGCTGTTTTCAAAATAAAACGATGCACAATCTGTGACGATTGCATTGTCTGATACGTCCAACACCTGTACTTCAGGAGCTAAATGAAAATATGCCACTGCACTACGAATATGTCCTCCCGACACAGTATCAATTACCTCCATTCTATCTTCTCTACAGATATATTGACGCAAGCATGTTACACCTTTATTATTATATCCGTTATGGCTCATTGAACAGGAGACAGAAGTATCGTCCAAAATATTGACATTCGCACGTTGAGCACAACGAAACGCGCCCCACACTTTAGAAGAATTCTCGCCATCCACTACTACCGCATTGTGCGCCATTGTAGAACGTTCATAGTTGCGCCGTTCACAATTATTGTATGTAGAAGTACCCGTATCCACCAACAACGCACGATTCCTTACCCAAAGCAAAAAATTTGAAGTGTCGGCATGTGCATGACCTAAATTATAAGAAACACCGAGAGGAGCTATATCTATAATGGTCTCATAAGCAGAACGTGTTATATGACGATATCCGGAAACATTCAGTTCTCCTTTATGCCACTCTATATGTAAACTATTTGCATACTCTCGCAACACTGATGGTGAAAAGACTACTCCGTTCGCAGCATCGTTGAGCAGAGGTAATGTATCATTGGCCACTACAATTGCATCGAGCCAGGCGAGCATTTCCGAAGCCTTACCATACAAAAACATCTTTGTAGTCTCCAATTCAACAAACAGACTATTATCAGTTACCGATAGAAGGTTACAACAATCGAGCAGGCGTTCCAATATTACACAATGATACATCGGGCTTAATTCAAAATGAGCTCCATCGGAAAGAATCTGCTCTTTCAGTTGGCTCACTACTATATGCTTTGCTTTCTGCCAAAAATCAGCATCACGAAAATATATAGCCGCAAAAAGCAAAGAGAAACCATTTTCAAGATAATGATTGGCCAACAAATGACGCTCGGTACGTTTACTCAACAGTTTATATTGTGAATAAAGAGATGTGTCAACCTTTTTCATTTGTTCGAAAGACAATACCTCAATGTGTAAAGAGACAAACTTTATCCAGTTAATTCCGCGTAGTGATATCGGATATGGGTCATTTGCTATTTGATTGTCAGCAATATCATCAATAAAACGTTCAATCCAACCATAACCATCTGCTACATTCATACCAGGCTGTAACAAAAAGTCCATATAGTTCAGATTATATCGCCAAAGTTCTCCCTGCGAACAATCATCCCATTTCCCATTAAAACGCTGTGTGAGATTCAAAAGACAGAATACATTGTCACCTTCATAAGACACAGGTTTCTTTGGGTAATCTTTCAATTCTACAGGATTTCCCTTTTTGTAGCAGGTGTAATCGGTCCTTAGCGATAAGAAACGTGTTACTTTTGCGGCTATTTTATAATATATCTGAAAGAATAGTTGTTCTCGTTTCAGATATTTCAGAGTATGATAATATAACGATAAGGACATAGTACTATGACAATGATAAATATATACGCAATACCTCTTCATCTACACGTATCTCCGGGTTATATACAACCCGTTTCCTCTCAAGTATTAAAGGATAGACCTTTTTAAATAAATCATCTGCATCGCCCGTTTTATACAATACAGCCTCTTTTGGTCTTGTACAAACATCGCTGGCCACTACGGGAGTACCAAATTGAAGTGCCTCCTTTACTGAAACGCCCTCCATATCTGACATTGTGGCACGTATAAAGAGATCTGTATGTGACCATACTTCGAAACCATTTACCGGAGAATTTACTATAAAACAGAAATAATCCGAAAGCCCCAATTCATCGATTCTCGACAAACATTTGCCAAAATAATCATTATCAAATATTTCAGAGATACAAAATACCATTCCTACATCTAACCGTTCTTCGTTAATCAGACGGTTCATCAAATGAATCAATTGGTCTATACCATACAAATCGCCAAATACATTGTTTATTACCCTATGGGCATTAGACGAAATTGTATATTCATGTTTACTGATAAAATCCTCTATTTCTGTTGTCAGGCCTTTCATTTCACCCTCTTCAGGTGCCATATAGGTTGGCAACAATACTATTTTTTTCTTATTAATATCATATTTCTCGCAAAGCAGTTCAGTGTAAGTGGGATCATTGAATATAATGTACTTTACACAACTAAACAGCCGGTTAATCACTTTACGTTTCCAGCCGTCAAGCAGTACAATACGACGATTATGAAGCGTAAGTACTATATGGTGTTTCCTGCCAAAAATATAGAGCAAAAACAACAGATAAAAATTAGTAAACTGAGCATGAATAATTTTCTTGCCAACAAATGGCAGTTTCAAGAACTCCCATAGCCTATTCTTAACGCTTATTACACATTGGGTTTCATATCCCGACTGTGCAAAATCACGCATTACTACATCATTATCTTTAGCATGCATTTTTTCTACTAAACGCTTGCAATATATCGATATTCCTCCTATTGGAGGCGGATAAAAGCCCCATATTTCCTTTTTCATCGTCATACAAAATAGGTATTATCAATAACCAATGCCTCGAAATCCTCTTTACTAACTCCTTCTTTTATACGAGCATCTTTCCACAAGCGCTTCATTAGAACCAATGTTCTTGATAAAGAGTGAGATGACATATAAAAATGCTTTATACAAAACGGCAAATTAACCAAAGCCCATGTATAATAGAAGAGTCCGGACTTATTAATACGGATATCTATAAATCTATTCAGATAATGCATATACACCTTACCCAATCCATACATTTTATTGCCGGAAGCTCCCACCTTATGATAAATCAGCGAGTTGAGTACACACGCCATCTGCACTTTCTGTTTTTTCATACGTAGTGACAGTTCAAAGTCCTCTTCGCCAAAAAAGAAACGCTCTGTAAGAAGTCTATTCTGTTCATCAAGTAGTTCCGGGTAAAAATACAATGCACAGCCGGTTACAAATGAAACAGACAAATGGTCTGTCTCCCTCACTGCCATATCCGGTTGTTCTGAACAATAGTATTTACGGAAACCAAACAATAGTTTACCTCCACAATTCCATACTTTCTGTTTATCGTAAAAATAATTAATCTTAGGAGTAAGTATCCGATATTGGGGGTTGCGTTTGGAAAAAGCCTGCAAAGAGACAAGAAAATCAGGGCTTACCTCGGTATCATTATTGAGTAGCAGATAGCTGTCGGGTGTATCCTGACCTGCTACAGCTATTCCCTTGTTATTACCACGAGCAAAACCATAATTTCTATCCAAAGCTATTAGCCGTGCATCAAGTTTCTTATGCTCCCCTATCCATGTTTCAATTCGGGATACAGAATCATCTGACGAACCATTATCGACAACATAGATGCGAAAATCGCCATCTGCCTTCATCAACGAATTTAGACAGGCCAGCGTATCGTCAGCTCCATTCCAATTCAATACAATAATTGCCGTCATACACGTTTGTTTATACGATACAAACTTAAGATACAAAGCAAAAATAATAATATTTCTGCTAAAGACATAGCCCATGCAGCTATTTTTACTCCATAGAGTGGCAAAAGCGACAACATGAATAAAACGCTGAATACCCCAACAATCATCACAGACCTGAAGAAATATCGTTGTCCATTCATATTTATCAATCCCACAATACCTACTAGATAGTTAATCTCTCCAAATAAGATAACCAATGTCATGATGCGGACTAATGGTATTGAATCTGTATAACCTTCACCACACAAAATATCCGTTATCTGTGGAGCTAATATATACACAAATGCCGTAATAATTGTAACGACTACTGAGAATGGCAGTGCTATTTTCTTGAGCAACGCAACATTTTCATGCAGACTTTTATTCTTAAAACGCAGGCTCAGATGTGGGAATAATGCCTGTGCAGCAGGTGATATTATTGACTGGAACCCTTTTACCACTTTTTCTGCCGCAGAATATATTCCTACTACTTCGTCTGATACGAACTGTTTAAGGATTATAACATTGGCATTTCTATATAAATTCATGCCAAAAGTTGAACCGAACACCTCTTTTCCCTCTTTTAGTTGTTGTTTAACATCTACCCATTTAACTCTGTGCAAACGTATATTAAATTGCTTATATACCAACATTATGCTAAGAATACCGGACAACAGATATCCACAGGAATTCAATAAAATAAGTAGATAATAATCATTTGTTTCATGAATAAAAACAAATATCAGTATAGTAAACAGAATCTTAGAAGAGGCATTAACTATCGTCATATACTTCATTCTTTCCAAGCCTTGAAAAAGCCATACAGGTGTAAAGATATCGCCCAAAACCATTCCCAGACTAAATACAAACATCAAAGTTCCTATCTGGTCTTTGAAAATCCAACGATTAAACAAAAACAATAGTACTGTAATAACCGTGGCTATCAAAGATTTTCCTGCTATTACCGAGTTGAATATATTTGATACGGCTTTACTATCTGTACGAGATTGAGAAATCTGTTTTGTTGCAGAAAAATTGAATCCATACGTACTAAACATTATTACGTATTGCGCTATTGCATATATATATGAATATGCACCATAATTCTCCGTACCAATTATTCTTAGTATGTATGGCAATGTTACGAAAGGCAACAATACATTCAAGCCATTCAGTATGGATAGAGAGAAGAAATTCTCAATCTGTTGTTTATACCTACTTAATTGCATGATTCGAACTAATTTGTGGTTCTTTACTGAATATCAATGAATCTGCAAACAATAAAATCAAGACTATGACAGGTAGTTCAAAAACAATCAAATGGAAATAGTAGAATTCGAACCATCCCATAGCCAATAATCCACATTCAAAAAAGTATATGGTGTACATATATATATTATTCCATTTCAAAGCCAACAATCTTAAAATGTACATAATAGTACTGGACAACAATATATACCATATAAACTGCCAACCATTAGTATATATGAACAAAGTTCCAAAAAAAGTGCGCACATTTGTTAAATTGATACCTGAATGAAAATAATATGGATTTATTGGACTTACTAATTCACCGCTACCTGTAATTACATTTATCAGGTTAATAACAGGTGCCCACAAAATCTCAAATTCACCAGAATCGGGAAAGCCTAACTGCATATCTATACTTAATCCATAGGTACCACTAACCAAATAATGAGAAAAGTGTTCAACAACATAAGTAAACATCTCTGAAGTTACCTCATCTTTATTTGCAGCAATCATAGGTAACACCAGATATGCGAATATAAAGATTAAGAATCCTCCAAATAACAGATACAGAAAAAAAGAGAGTTTTAACTGTACTTTTCCGGTAAATAATCTCAATGACATACCTGCCACGATAGGTATAATAATCCACCCCTTGACATTATAACATATACTTACAAAACAGAACATCAGTATTATAACCCATAGCCACACACTCTTTTTATCTACATAATAGACTGCCATAATCAACAAAGGAATTGTTAAAATACGCAGATGTCCCCACAAACCTTGCCCTGCATAATTCAAGCCAAAATCATCTGAACCTATATAGAAGTTGGTGGTTCCCATAAAGCTATAAGTTCTATACACAAAGAGAAGACACAATAGAACAGACAGCCATATCAAAAAAGGTGGCATTGTGCGCTCCTGGATTGTATTATTGCTTAATTTTATATCTGTTTTTTGAGTAATAAATGCTAACGACAGACTGGGTATAGCAAATATCAAAAGACCTACTATCCAAAATATAATGCTGGGATAGTAAAATTCAACAAAACCTAATCGGCCTGACAAGACTAATGACAGTATAAGTATTATTATATATGGCAGCATCAGAAAATTAAGAGGAGTGTAAACAGTTCTCCAGGCTTTGATTTCCAGATAACAAAGCACAACTACCTCTATGAAGAAAGTTATCAGTATAAGTATATTGTGAAAACTACCCATAGAGCAAAAATATATAATACTTCTGATTACTATTTATCTATAATACGGTCCTTTAGTATTATCCAAAAAGCTGTACCAAAAAAAGCAAGGAAAACATATAACAATCCCATCATCATCTTTTTTGGGGAAGATGCTTTATATGGAAGAATCGGAGGCTCCACAACCACCACCACAGGAGTACTTTCCAACAGTTTTGAACGAGTTATCTCTAATTGTTGTGCCAATTGATTATATACATTGAATGCTACCTCCTGTTCATTCTGGAGTCTGTCCATTTCTATCTGATATTGCATCTTTGTTATATTCTGATGCTTATCATAATACTCTGCATACGCCTGCTTGGCTTTTAAATATTTTGACTGCGATTCACTAAAGATTCTTTCAGTCTGTTCATAATCTGATTTTGCCTTTGCGGTTCTGTAATCCTTTATATATTCTTGCAGTTTATCAGAAACTACCTGAGTCATTTTTGCTGCCACATGAGGATCCTGCATTGTAACAGATAAAGTTATAACACTTGTTCCCTTATCTACGTTTACACCTATTTTTTCATTTAGTGAACGCATAACCAACTGCTGGCGTCTTGATAGAATATAATTATTATTTTTAACAGATGGTAAAACTGAATCTACAGAAAGGTTGTTCTTCATTTTTTGTATCATTTTACCAGGTGCTCCAATTATTGAAATCCACCAAGGATCTCTCTGATACTCCTTAATGTATTCATATAAGGTAACATTGATTGTATCTCTTTTATATTTCGCAGCAACTTCTGTTTCCAAAAGTTCACACAAAAAAGGAACAGACGAAACAATTTGAGGGTACAATTCGGGATATAAAGCATCTTCACTTCCAGAACCCAAATCTATTCCCGCCATAGAAGCTAAAGAACTAATTGAACCAGACATAGACATTCCTGATGAAAATTCAGGAGCTAATACTACTGTCGAAGTATATTCTTTAGGAATACTATAAGCTACTATTATGGAAAGCAAACCACCAATAAAAACATTAATTATCAGGCGTTTGCGTTTACTCCACAACAACATAACAATTGAGATAATATCTCTTAGACCATTATTCTCCATATCTCTTATCTAAACAGATTCAACAATGCTATTACTACTGTTGCCAACGATGCCGATGTTGAACTCAAACTGAGAATTTCTGATGTAGTCATACCATCACGTTCACCCTTTGATGGAACCACAATCTCACAACCGGGTTGTATCAGTTTTGACGATGCTTTTCTAGCCTTTGCCACAGAGCCATTCATATATATTACATAAGCCTTACTCTTTTTAGCATTCTGGGTATAACCACCGGCCTTATCTACATAATACTTCAATCGTTTGCCTTGATTGTACGATATGGTATTTGAATACATAACTTCACCATTCATCTTTACTGTGTTAGAGAATTCAGGTACAATTATACGGTCACCATCACGCAATATAATATCTTCATCGCCTCCCGGATCTTCAACAGCCTTTTTCAAGTCTATACCTACATAGAATGTGGTTGCCATATCTATAGATGCCAATGCAAGCGAATCGTCAGCAGATATTATCTTGGCAAGGTCTTTCATTCGCATACGCTCCTCTTCTGTCATAGTGCGTTCCAAACGCGCTCCTTCAGGATAAGCTTCTGTTGTAAATAGTCCTGCACGAGCTATCAAATCGCTAAGACGTTCAGTATTTGTGGTAAGAGAATAGTTACCCGGGAAAAGCACTTCGCCATCTACAATAACACGTTCAACTTCTGCATAACCCGGACTTTTGCGCACATAAACTTCGTCAAATGGTTGCAAAGTAAAATCGTTGTCCAAAATTTGCAGATTAGCATCAATTCCAAAAGAGAATACTTCCGATATAGTATCTGATGCAGATGTTGCATTTTTATCGCTTTTTCTGCGCACCACATCAACCTTTGATATAGATGCAGATTCCTTTAATCCACCCGCTTGCAGAATAAGATCTTCTATGTGAGTGTTATCTGAATACTGATATTTACCCGGGAATAAAACTTCGCCATAAATCTGCAATGTTTGAACTTCTCGTACATCAAACAGACTTGGTATAAACAGGATATCGCCATTTCTCAGCTCTACATCGGCTACAGAACCATCTAACAATCCGCTAATATTTATTGACTGGTTTGTCAAAGTCTTATCCGGATTTGTTCTACTCAGCAAGGCTCTACCCATAAAGGCATCTTCGCGAATACCACCGGCAGCATCTATAGCTTTGCGAACAGTGTTTATTTCATCATTAATCTGGAACTGTCCCGGACGATATACAGCACCACGAACTTCTGCCATATTTGAGAATGTGGTTTGTATTGAATCCACATATACAGAATCGCCATCGGCTAACAGGAATGAGGCCTGTTTTTCTGTTGTTACTGTATAAATTTCACGCTGCAATTCACCCATACGAATTACTCGCAAATCCTTCTTATAAGCATCGGCAGAGAGTCCGCCGGCATACTCTACAAGATTCTGCAAAGATTCACTCTCTTTCATTTCGTACAGCATAGGACGACGTATTCTTCCATCAATGTTAACCATTGTTTTGTACGGAGCAACTATAATAACATCGTTATCTGTAAGACGTATATCCTTTGAAAGTTTTCCGCTATGCAGATATTCGTATATATCCACAGAAGCAATCTCTTTGTTGTTTCTGTAGAGTTTTATATCACGCATTGTGCCTAATTCGCTTACGCCGCCCGCCATATACAATGCATTAAATATAGTTGCAAATGAAGATAGTAAGTATGTGCCGGGATTTTCTACCTCACCCATCACGTTTACCTGAATAGAACGTGCCTGACCAAGTGTAAGACTGATATCAGAGGTATTATCCTCTTCGTCCAATCCGGCAAAAACCTGACCAAATACACGCTTGATATGTTTATTTGCTTCTGCAACAGTCATTCCGTTCAGATAAACAGGGCCAACATTTTCTACCATTATATTGCCATCGGGCGAAATAACTTCACGTATAGTCATCTGTGATGCACCCCATATATCCACAATAACCTCATCGCCTGCACCCAATTTGTAATCGCTTGGAGTTGCAATATTCATACTTGGTTCAAAAGAGAGTTCTTTATTTTGGAATATGCTATGACCATAAATCTCTTTCTTAAGTGGCATCAATGATTGCTTAAGAAGATAGATTGAATCTACAAACAGGAACATAGATTCATTATACATCATTTGCAATTTCTCCTCTTCGGTAAGTCTTGTTGAAGCTATCTTATCCTCTTCCGATTCCATTAAATTCATGGTGCTGTTCTGAGTCCTGACACGCGAATTCAAACCTTCCGATTCCAACATTGTATTACCCAATACACCTGTTGACTTCTGTTTTTCATATTTCTCGCGCATTGACTGCAGTTGTTGCATAGTAACACCACGGCGACTCAATTCAAAAACAATCTGTTCTTGTGGTACACCTTTACTTTGCTGCTCTGCAACAAACTGAATAATTTTATCCTCTGACATCTGCGCCGACAAGCTCAGTACAGCAGAAGACAATAAAACTATAGACAAAAGTACTCTCTTTATCATAAGGCCTTTTTAAAATTTCTTTCCACTTACTATTGATAATACTGTTTTCACAATAATCTTTAAATCCAACATCAGGGATCTGTTATCCAGATAATCCAAATCGTATTCCAAACGTTTCAGCATCTTATCCATTGTATCCGTATATCCGTTGTAGATAGTTGCATACGATGTTATTCCGGGACGCATCAAATATACATAGTGATAATCGTCTGTCTCTCTATTGATTTGATCTATAAAATATTGACGTTCCGGACGGGGGCCCACAAAGGACATATCGCCCTTCAAAACATTCCAAAGCTGTGGAAGTTCATCCAAATGATGAGCACGCAAGAACCTGCCAAATGGAGTAAGATGTCTGTTTCTCTCCTGTTCCAAACGAGGAATGCCATCAGCTTCGGCATTGACATGCATTGTTCTGAATTTATAAATATTGAAAGGTTTGCCTTTATAACCAATACGTTCCTGCTTAAAGATTATTGGTCCGTCGTCAAAGAGTAACACCAGTGCAAATATCAACATAAGTGGCGACAACAGCAACAGTCCAATAAAAGAGAAAATTACATCAAAAGTACGCTTTACAAAACGCTGTGATTTATTCATTGCATCAAAATGCTCATTATCACGCTGGTTATATGTATATCGGTTGATCTTATAGTTTTGCATATTTGTTCTGTTATATCTTAATGAACGAATTGAAAGCAAAAAAATTGTATCTGACATCTAAAAAAACACAACTTCTTAAAGTATCGCCAAAAATCAGTAACTTTGCACCGACAATCTTTGGCAAACGAATAGCTTTTTCGTTCAAAATTGCGCAAAGTTAGTCATTTAAGGTATAACAAACAAATACATTTAAAATGAAAGCATTTGTATTTCCAGGACAAGGTGCCCAATTCTCAGGAATGGGTAAAGACCTTTATGAACAACACGACATTGTTAAGCGACTTTTTGAGGAGGCAAACACTATTCTTGGTTTCGATATAACAGGAATAATGTTTCAGGGTAGTGATGAGGATTTGCGTCGTACAGATATAACCCAGCCTGCAGTATTTATTCATTCTGTAGCTGTTGCACGCGCTATGGGCGATGAATTCAAACCCGATATGGTGGCAGGTCATTCGCTTGGTGAATTTTCGGCTCTTGTAGCAGCAGGCGCTCTATCTTTCAGGAGCGGTCTTGAACTTGTGGCAAAACGTGCCAACGCAATGCAAAAAGCATGCGAAATGGTACCAGGTACTATGGCAGCCATAATCAACCTTGAAGACGACAAGATAGAATCAATTTGTAAATCCTTATGCGATAAGGGTTTAACAGTTGTTCCCGCTAACTATAACAGTCCAGGACAAGTAGTGATATCAGGTTCTAAAGAGGCTATTGAGCAGGCCTGCCCGCTGATGCTTGAAGCTGGTGCTAAACGTGCATTACCATTGGTTGTTGGCGGAGCTTTCCATTCACCACTTATGACTCCTGCTAAAGACGAATTGGCAAAAGCTATTGCAGAGACAGAATTCAGCAATCCAATCTGTCCAATCTATCAGAATGTAGATGCCCTGCCTCACACCAATGCAGAAGAGATTAAGCAAAATCTGGTAACTCAGCTTAATTCACCTGTTCGTTGGACACAGAGTGTACTCAATATGGTTGCAGACGGTGCAGAAGAATTTACAGAATGTGGCCCGGGTACAGTATTGACAAACCTTATCAAGAGAATCCGTAAATAATTATGGACAAGATTGTCATATACCAGATATTCACTCGTCTGTTTTGCAACAATAAAAGCGAACTTGCATACAACGGAACAATAGAAAGCAATGGTTGCGGAAAGCTGAATAGTTTTGACAATCATATTCTTGAAACCATTCGCAAACAGGGAGTTACACACATCTGGTTTACAGGAGTTATAGCCCACGCTTCACGTACCGATTACAGCAATAATGGTATTCCAACCTCTCACCCTGCCACTGTTAAAGGTAATGCAGGTTCTCCGTATGCCATAAGAGACTATTTTGACATAGATCCCGATTTGGCAGAGAACGTAAGATGCAGAATGAAGGAATTCACAAATCTGATAGAACGTGTTCACAACAACGGAATGAAGTTCATTATGGATTTTGTACCTAACCATGTAGCACGTGAATACAAGTCTATAAAACGACCAAAAAAGTACGATGACTTGGGGGAAAATGACAATAAGAACTACCGTTTTGACCAGGATAATAACTTCTACTATATGCCTGGCGAAAAGTTAGCCGGTGCAGTAGATTGGGATGGTTATGTGGAAGAACCTGCCAAAGCAACAGGTAATGACAAATTCGATGCCTACCCCAACCTGTTTGATTGGTATGAAACGGTAAAATTGAACTATGGTGTAGATTATTCATCTCACACAACACATTTTGACCCAATCCCAAATACTTGGCTCAAAATGCGTGACATACTACTATATTGGGCAGACAAAGGTATAGATGGATTCCGTTGCGACATGGCAGAAATGGTTCCTGTAGAATTTTGGCACTGGGTTATAGAGAAGGTAAAAGATAAGTATCCTAACATTATTTTTATAGCAGAGATTTATAATCCGGGTTCTTACAGTTCTTACATAAACTACGGACACTTTGATTATATATACGATAAGGTAGGAATGTACGATACACTACGTGCAGTTACTATAGGTTCACAGTCGGCAACAGCCATAACATCTTGTTGGCAAAACAGTGGTGAAAACGGTGAAAAGATGTTGCATTTTATGGAGAACCACGATGAACAGCGTATAGCATCTGATTTCTTTGCCGGAAATGGCATTAAAGGACGTCCTGCTATGGTTGTATCGGCTTGTATAGACAAATGTCCTATTATGTACTACGCAGGCCAGGAACTTGGCGAAAAAGGAATGGATAACGAAGGATTCAGTGGTATTGATGGTAGAAGCACCATCTTTGATTATTGGGCACCCGACACACTGAGCAGATGGTATAAAGATGGAATCCTTAACGACAACCATCTTACAAGAGAAGAGATAGATCTTAAAGCATTCTATAGCAAACTGTTTAATATATGTTGTACAGAACAATCCATCTCTAATGGTCTCTTTTTCGACTTGATGTATGTAAATCAAGATACACCTTGCTTTGATGCTCACAAAGAGTATGCTTTTTTAAGAAAGCAGAATGACGAAATGTTGCTGATTGTAGCCAACTTCGCCGACAAAGCGCAACAATCGCAGGTAGTGATACCTGAACATGCATTCAGCTATCTACAAATAGGAAACAGAGGCAGAGTAAATGCTGTAGAACTGTTCACAGGACAAAATGTAACTATAGATTTACAACCAGATGCACCTATCAATGTGCAGATTCCTGCAAATGGCGCCATAATACTTAAATGTAAGGTATAAAACCTTGTTAAGTTCTATAAAATTTAGAAGCCTGCAAACTTTTCAGTATGCAGGCTTCTACTCATTAATATCAGTTCAGAATTATTTGAATTCATCCCAACTCTTAATTGGAATATCGTTCACATCGAGAGTACAGAATGCATTGATAAAGGCATCTGCCAATCTTGCATTTGTGATAAGAGGAATATTCAAATCTACTG
>JAEIGA010004621.1_pt1 | contig 21267 bp, 18 predicted proteins | sample 9270691 | NCBI WGS metagenome assembly JAEIGA01 (sample SAMN17057246, study PRJNA624740) | gut metagenome | biome: biome; isolation source: fecal sample | host: Bos grunniens | place: China: Xizang | collected 2019 | reverse complement strand
GCGCTGTCTCATACCGCCCGAAAGCTCGTGAGGGTAGGAATTGTATACGCGCTCGGGGGCTGCAATGCCAACCAGCTTGAGCATCTCAATCGAGCGTGCCTGCGCTTCCTCGGCAGTTGCTTCGGGCTTGTGAATGTAGGTAACCTCATCCAGCTGGTCACCGATGGTGAAGATGGGATTGAGCGAGGTCATGGGCTCCTGGAAGATCATGGCGATCTCCTTGCCGCGGATGCGGTAGATCTCGCTGATCGGCATCTCTGCAATATCGTAGGTCTTGTCCTCGGCTGCAAAACGGATCGAGCCGGAATAGATCTGACCGGTAGGACCCTGCAAAAGGCGCATGACCGACATGCTTGTCACGCTCTTGCCGCATCCGGATTCGCCCACGATGCCAACCGTTTTGTTCTTGGGAATGTCAAAGGAAACGCCGTTGACCGCTTTGACCACACCCTGATCGGTAAAGAAATAGGTGTGCAGGTCGTCAATCTCCAGAATATTGTCTGCGTTCTTCATCTCGCAAACAAATTCCTCTTCCTTTGCTCTGCGGTGCTTTTTGGCTTCCAGAGCCATCATCACCTTTTTGTTCTGCTTGGCAATGGCGCGGATCTCCTTGCCGGAGAGATAGGAGGATTTTTTCTTTTCTTTATTCATTGTTCACACCTCTTATCTTCTCATTTTGGGATCAAGCGCATCGCGCAAGCCGTCGCCCACAAAGTTGAACGCCAAAATAGAAAGCGTAATGCAAAGTCCGGGCGGAATCCAATAATTTGGATAATCGCGCAAGTATTTCGTTTGCGAAGCGGAACTAATCATCGCGCCCCACGTCGGCGTACCAAGCGGCGCGCCTAAACCCAAATAACCAAGCGTTGCTTCCGTCAAAATAATGCTACCAAGTCCCATCGTCATGGAAACGATAAGCTGCGGCATTACGTTGGGCAATAAATGCTTGAAAATTTTACGATAAGTAGACAAACCCGAGCACTTCGCCGCGAGCATAAATTCTTGTTCGCGCAAGGACAAAATTTGACCGCGCACCAAGCGCGCAATACCAACCCAACCAAGCAGGGTGAGTACGATCATCAAATAATACAAACGCTCGATACCCTCAATCTTAAAGCCCGTCAAAAGTGCAGACAAAATCAACATAATCGGCAAGGACGGAATACAGCTTAAAACGTCGACTATACGCATGATTAGGTTATCTACCCAACCGCCAAAATAGCCCGCCAATCCGCCTAGAACAACACCGATTATCGCCTCTAAAATGATAACGACAAAGCCGATTGTCAGCGAAATTCTACCGCCGAGCATTAAGCACGTAAACAAGTCGTAGCCGCCGTCATCCGTGCCCAGCCAATGCACCCACGTGATATCCCCTCTATAATTCCAAGCCGAAGGCTTGACGGTGATATCGAACGCGGAAATAAGCTCGTCCTCGGCATCGTAATAGTCGATTCTAGAATAGGTGATAATATCACGCCCGGGCGCATTATCTTTGAGCTTTGCGCCGCCGTCCGCCCATGGTGAGAAAAGCGGACCGATAAAGGAAAACACGAACAAAACGATAAGCGTAACCAAACCAATGACGGAAAGCTTTGAGCGGAAAAAACGCTTTGCAACCATCATACCCGGCGAGAGCACGCGTACTCTGTCGTTCAAGTTTTCGCCGCGCAAATCCTCTTTGGTTTCTGTAGCCGCATTTTCGGGCAAGTTGGTTTTCAATTCTTGATTTTCTTCCATATTTGCCCTCCTTTACGCAAGCTTGACACGCGGGTCAACCACGGCGTACATTACGTCGGTAATTAAAATACCGATGACCGTCAAAAACGCAATAAACATATTGTAGCCCATGATGAACGGAATATCCCCCACAAGCATCGCTTGATACGCCGTGTTACCAATGCCGGGGATATTGAATACCGTTTCCGTAATCATCGCACCGCCGAACAAGGACGGCAACGTGCCGGCAAGCAAGGTGACAAGCGGAATCAACGTATTGCGGAATACGTGCTTATAAACGACGGAATGCTCGGACAAGCCCTTCGCGCGCGCCGTGCGGATATAGTCCGCATTTAACACTTCCAACGTATTGGTACGCGTATAGCGCATCCACGCACCGATATTCAATACAACGAGCACGAACATCGGCAAAACGAGGTGCCAACCGTAGTTTAAAAGCCACAAGAATATATTTTCACCTTGTCCCGGATCGGGCGGAAGACTGCCCGCGGGAAACCAATGTAAATCGATTGCGAAAAATTTGATGACGATACTTCCCAAGAAGAATGTCGGGAAAGAGATACCAAACATCGTAAATACGGTTGCTATGTAGTCCAACTTACCGTATTGATTGCAAGCGCATTTTACGCCAAGCGGAATTGCGATGATTAACTCTAAAATCAACGCAACAAACGAGAGCATAAAGGATACGCCCATATTTTCAAAAATAACCTCTTCAACGGGACGTTGATATTTAAAGGATTGACCAAGGTCGCCGCGCAGGAAATCCCACAGCCAACCAAAGTAGCCTTGAAACATCGTTCCGTCAAGTCCGTAATAGGAACGAAGGTTTTGATAAATTTCTTCTACGTTTCCTCCCGAACCCGCCGCCGCAATTGCTTGGTTGTACAGATAATCCGCAGGCATAAACCATACCAACGTGTAAAGGATTAACGATACACCAAACAATATCAGCAGGGACAAAAGAATACGTTTTATACAGTATTTTACCATCTGTTTTTCTTCACTTTTCTTTTATTTTAATGGGTGCTAAAAAGTTACAAATTATAAACGAGCAAAAATATTAAACGTAGTTTACTTCCCAAATTCTGCCCAAAACACCAACGTAAACCAAGGATTCCTTATCGCGGTTTACCGTCTTTAAATCAATAACCTTGGTGTTGAGAACGGCAAGGTCGTTTCTTTGATAGGTAGGAAGCTCGACTGCGAGCTCCATAACCAAATCAAGCGCCGTTGCATAAATTTCCGTTCTGCTTTGTTCGCTAAGCGTCTTTCTGCCCGCGTCAATCCAATCGCTCAATTCGGAAATAATACGATTTTCTTCGTCGTATTTGTGGTTAATATCTTTAAGAATAACGTCGTAGCCCCAATTTTTAACGCTCGTCGCTTGGCTGTCTTTATGGTAAACTTGATACATATCGGGGTCAACCGTAGAAGACCAAGCCGCCGCCCATACGTGAAGCTCACCTTCCGCAAGCTTTCTCAATGCGCTGGGGTCCGTGTTCACCGTGATATCAAAGCCGCACTTTTCCAAAACCTCTTCCGCCAAGAAGAACATTTCAAACGCGGGGTGGTCTTGCGATTCGCCTGCAATCGTGAAGGTGTAGGTTAAGGATTCGCCCGTCGTAACGTGATATGCCTTACCATCCGAACGCTTCTCATAGCCCGCTTGTTTTACCAAAAGCTCAATTTCGCTAGTGTCGTAGAATACCTCGGAATCCCCTTCGTTTCTCAAGAATACCGATTCAAGGTTGCCTTCGCCGTATTCATTACCTTCGTATACACCAATCCCCTTCGGGTATGCCCAACTCGTCGTGGACATAGGTCTGTAAATACGCTCTGCAAGCTCGCCGCCGTAATATACGTTGATAATCGCGTCGATGTCCATCGCTTTCATAATAGCGCGGCGGATATAGATATTGGGAACGTGCTTAGGGTTAACGCCAACGTAACCGTAACCGTTCGTCTTGTATTGAATTGCCGTCAAGTGCTTGATGTTGGAAACTGCGTTGGTGTTATCTACGGAAGCATTCGGTTCGCCATAGTCCACCGTACCCGCTTCCAACTGTTGCAACAAGCCGTCCGTCTTTACGACGTTATAACGGAGCTTTTTGATTTTTGCGTTATGCAAACCTTCGCCAACCGTTTCAAAGTAAGGGTTACGTTCAAAATATACCCAATCGTTTTTGTAGAAGGAATCGCCGTCCGCGTTGCCGCCGTCCGCGTCGCTTGCCATATATACGCCCGCGCCAACGGGGAATTTGGTTTTATGCGTTGCTTTAAGCACGTCATCGAAGAATTGCTTATTACCAACCTTTACGCCGAAGCCCGTAGCATTGGGACCTTCCCAAACGGATGCGTCAATCGCTTCTTTGCTCGAATAATAATGCATGGGCGCTACACCGAATGCGAAGTTCCAAATAGCTTTGGGGTCGATCTTGTTGATTTTGATCGTAAGCACGTCGTATTCTTCTTTGTATTGTACGCCGTTGAATTCACTCGTCTTTCTCGTGGTGATACCGCTTACGTTCGGTACGCGCAAGCCGCCCTCTTGCTGCATCTTATCGTAATACGCCGATTTTTCTTCCGCCGCAAATTCTTCAATCGCCTTCATACCCGTCATCCAATAACGAAGCACGTCCGCAATTTGATCGTTCGTCGTCGTATTGCTCGTATATACCACGTTCGTACATACTTCTTTGATAAGCGCTTGTTTTGCAACGTCTGCGCTTACTTCGTGCGCCGCCATATACGCGTCGATTTTGTCTTGCGTGGTAGCCTCGTCAATCCATTCTCTTGCAGAAGTATCATCTACAACGTAGTTGCCTTGCTCGTCGCGAATAGGATTGCCCGTGGAGTCAAATTCCTTTAAGATAATACCCGAGTTGTAAAGATATACCTGCCAATCTTCCGTAAAGCTAAAATGGCTGTCCGTAAAGCTTTTAAGTTGACCAAGGCTGTTCGTCCAATCGGTGTCGATTTCGTCCTTCAAAAGTTTCTTGACTGTTTCCAAGTCCTTTTTAATGGTTTCCGTTTCGGGATTTTCGGACGAATCGAAAAGGTGATCAAGCAAGTTGTTGTATCTTTCCATTGCCTTATCATTGAACTTGCTTTGGATTTCCCCTTCCGTCATCTCGCCCATCGTTTCGTCCTGTGCGCGGTATGCCTTTAAGCCGACGATGTCCGTCGAATAAATGGTTGCCGAGCCCGTATAAATAGGGTCAAGATACACGTAGAGGTTGAAAAGCACGTCCTTAATGGTAAGGGGAGTGCCGTCGCTAAAACAAATTCCCTTTTTGATAAGGAACTCGTATTCCGTATATCTTGCCGACGCAGAATCCTCTTGCGTAAGCGGTGTGCCCGCCGCGCTAATATACGTTTCCGTGTAATCCTTGACAACCGTAGGCTCGTCTTCACCGCAGCTCGGTTTGCCTTGTCCGTTTACGCTAAGCATACCGATTTGCGTCATGGAAATAATTTCCGTATCGGTTGCGGAAGTAGCAAAGAAAGGATTGAACGTACCGTCCAATGCTTCCGTTGCCAAAACCAAAGGACGTTCTTCGGGGTTGAAGGTCGTCTCTTTTCCACAGCCCGCAAAGGCGGAAAACGAACCCGCCATAAGTAAGCCCGTAAGCAAACAAGCAATGCTTCTTACTGATTTATTCATATATGTATCCTCCGTTTATTTTTCAAAAATTTAGTTGGTTTCTGCCGTAACCGTAATAAATTCGGCAGGGTTTCCTACGATGTTAAAGCCGTTAGGATTTTGCGTGAAATATTCCTCGTCGGTCGCAAACGAACCGAACAAACAACGCGTGTAAATAAGATTACCGTCCGCACCAACAAGATTGTTTACCTTTCTCGCGTCGGATTTTACAATCTTCATTGCGCCTTGTATCGTGACGTTGTTAATCGTTGCGCCTTCGGCGTACGACGTGCATACAAAGTACACGTTAACGTCGATTTTGCTTACTCTGTACGTCATGTTGAGATTTTCAAGGGAAAGATTTTCAAGGATTGCCGTTTTTTCAATCTTGCCGAATAGCGAAATCGATTCGCCTTGAATAAAGACATCAATCGTAAGGTTTTTAATCACCGAGCCGTTTCCTTGAATTTCACAGCCCGTAAACATACTCGGCGAGACTTGATAGCCCGTACAGTCAATCACCGTATTCTGCAAGAAGTAATAACGTTTGGAGTTTATGAGTGCCTTAAACATACCCACCACGTCGTCGGGGGTACGTACTACCGTCCACGTGCCTGTTATGTATTTTGCATATACGATTTGATCTTCGTCCGTTTTTACGAGCGGATATTTCACCGATTGCGTACAAGCCTTATCTGCATAATACGCAATGAACGTGTAGGCATTTTTGACGATTGTCACGGGATTGTAGGGCAACGCAGTCAATCTTCCATCGTCATCGTATCGATAGCTTTGGATGACGTCGCCGTTTGTCACCGTCGTTTTGTACGATTGCGTTTCCTCGTTGTACAAGGGGGATTCTGTCGTCAATTTTTTGGTATCAACGGGAATATTGACGTTTGGCTCCTCGTGGACAAGAACGACGTTCACGCGGGAAATCTTCGACCATTTTGCCGCTACAATCCAATGCTCGCCCTCTTGAATATGTTGAGAGAAATCCACCTTTTTATCGGTGAGCTTGTAGAGATAGCACGTCTCTTTTTCGTACTTATACGAGCCCGTCGTAATCGGCTTACCCTCTTCGTCAAGCTCCACGAAATACCAACCCAGAATTTCATAGCCCTCGTATTGAATACCCAAGTTACCATCGTCCGTCCCAACATTAAAAGGTTGTGCGTCCTCGGGATACCAAAGATCGCGCATCTTACTCGCATTCGGGGTGAAAAAGGCTTGCTCTGCGTTCGCATAATAAGTAATATGCGAAACCAAGTCGTTCCTTTCGAGCACGTCATCAAGGTCTTCCCCAAGCTTACACCCTGCCAACGTAAAAATCGCCGCGAGCGCCATAAGAATGACGATTAATATTTTTTTGAGATATTTTTTCATTGATAACCTCAATTCTTATAAAGAATTCTTTACTTTGTGTATTTGCCGATTGAAAGGCGAAGTTTGCGTACTCCCCCTTATAACACAATTTATTTTATCGAAAATGCGCGTATTTGTCAATCAATCTTCTTACTTTATTTGAAATAAATTTCAAATGCGCACCGTTTTTCTTTTTTTTCGCCAAAAAAGAACCACAAAAAAAGACGGCGTAGGTACTCACACCTACCCGTCTTTGTTTATCATTTATCGTTAGTTATATGCTTTCACGGCAAAAACACCGTCGATTGCGGCGAGCTTATCCAAAATCTCTTGCGTGGGCGCGTGGTTAGTTTCCACGATTGTATAAGCAACTTCCCCCTTTGAGCCGTTGGCAAGATTTTCGATGTTTACGTTCTGCGCGGAAAACGCCGACGTGATTTGCGAGAGCATATTCGGCACATTCTTGTTCATAATACAAACGCGCGGCTTTTCCGATTGCGGTATACCCACCGTAGGGAAATTCACGCTGTTGCGGATATTGCCGCAGGTTAAAAACTCGTCAAGCTGTTGCGCCGCCATAATCGCGCAATGGTCTTCCGATTCCACCGTCGAAGCGCCGAGGTGCGGAATGGCAATCACCCCGTCAACCCCCACAGTTTCGTCCGCGGGGAAATCAGTGACGTAAGCGGAAATTTTCCCACTTGCAAGCGCCCCTTTTAAATCATTTGCATCCACCAAATCCGCACGAGAAAGGTTGAGAATACGCACGCCGTCCTTCATTCGCGCAATCGTTTTTTTGCAAATTATATTCTTCGTTTGCGGCGTTGCAGGCACGTGCAAAGTAATATAATCGCACGTTTTAAAAATTTCCACGTAATCCGAGGCTTGACTTACGGACGGCGCCAAACTCCACGCCGCCTTTGCAGTAATGTAGGGATCGTAGCCCATAACACGCATACCGAGGGAAATGGCCGCGTTTGCAACCATACCGCCGATTGCGCCTAAACCAATAACCCCGAGCGTTTTGCCCGCGAGCTCATGCCCGACAAACGCCGATTTACCTCGCTCGACAAGCTCGGCTATCCCCGTTTGCCCCGCAAGGCTTTTTACCCAAGCCACACCGCCAAGTATGTCGCGAGACGCCAATACAAGCGCCGCAATCGCAAGCTCTTTTACTGCATTTGCGTTTGCCCCGGGCGTGTTGAATACGACGATGCCTTTTTCCGTGCATTTATCCAAAGGGATATTATTTACCCCTGCCCCACAACGTGCAATCGCACGCAACGTAGGTGAAAACACCGTTTCGTGCAAGGATGCCGAACGGACCATAATCGCCGCCTCGTTTTCTACCGCTTCGCCCACCTCGTATTTGCTTGGCAATAAAATATCCGTGCCAACTTTGGCGATTTTATTCATTAACTTAATTTTTAACATACTTCTCTCCGATTTTTTTGCGGAATCACTAACCATTTTCCTATTTCAACGCGTACCTGTATCGGTCATTTTGGGTTTTTTGCCGCAAATTCTTTCATAAACGCGACCAACTTTTCCACGCCCTCGTAAGGCATTGCATTGTATATCGAGGCGCGCATACCGCCCACCGAACGGTGTCCTTTTAAGTTGACAAATCCCCTTTCCGTCGCTTGCGCTACAAACTGTTTATCCAAGTCGGGATTACCCGTCAAAAAGGTAACGTTCATCATAGAGCGGCTCGACTTTTCGACAGGGGCAATATAATAATTTTGTCCGTCTAAATAATCGTATAAAAGTGCCGCCTTGCGCGCGTTGCGCTCTTGCATTTTTTGTAAGCCGCCCAAGGATAAAATCCACTCATAAACAAGCCTTGCAATATAAATACAGTAGGTCGGTGGCGTGTTGTACATAGAGCCATTATCCGCCATCACTTGATAATTGAGCATCGTCGGTGTGCAAGCGCGCGCCTTGCCCAACAAATCCTCGCGAATAATCACCACCGTCAAACCCGCCGCGGACATATTTTTTTGCGCGCCCGCGTAAATAACACCGAACTTGGAAACGTCGATTGGCTCGCTTAAAATGCACGAGGACATATCTGCCACTATCGGCGCGCTCGTCTTTGGAATATACGAGAATTTCGTGCCGTAAATCGTGTTATTAAAGCACATATGCACGTAATCGAGTCCCTCACGTAATGTCAAATTATCCTCGCTCGGTACGGCGGAAAAATTGATATCTTTCGTGCTTGCCGCCACGGCTACGTCCCCGTATTTTTGCGCCTCTTGATAAGCTTTTGTGGAAAATTGTCCCGATAAAATATAGTCCGCTTTTCCCCCTTCCGAAAGCAAGTTTAAAGGCACGGCGGCGAACTGCGTCGAGGCCCCGCCTTGCAAAAACAGCACCTTGTAATTATTGGGGATAGCCATAACTTCGCGCAAAAGCTTTTCCGCATCGTTTATAATTTCCTCATACACAGCGGAACGGTGGCTCATTTCCATAACGGACATGCCGCACCCCTCGTAATTTAACATTTCCATTGCCGCTTTCTTTAAAACCTCTTCGGGCAACATCGACGGCCCTGCGGAAAAATTATACACTCTTTCCATAGCGATACTCCAAACGAAAAAATAAAACAAACAGCTTTGTTTAATCGAAAATATTGATTAAATTATATTGTAGCAAATTGTATATGAAAAGGCAAGGATTTTACAGTAAAAAACGGCATTTTTACTTGCTTTTTCATATTTTCTATAAAAAAAGAGCAAGTCCTTAAGAACTTACTCTATTATTATATGATTTTATCGCTAAAAAAGATTATTCTTCAAGCATAATGCGCAAGATTTCTCGATCCGTTTCACGCATACCCTCGTGCGCCAAGCGAGAAACGCTCTTGATGGTATTCTCAACACCGTCTTTGACGATACCGTCGCCCGCAAAAAACTCGTTGCCGTTATAATACATATTCAAGCCAAGCAAACCGCTTTCCACCGCTGTTGCAATTTTCGCCGCGCAGCTTGCCTTTGCACCGTCGCAAATAATGCCCGAATCAATCGCCAACGCATTGACAAGCGTATGAGAAACCTCTTCGTTTCCACCGCCGAGAAGATAAGCTATGCCGCACGCCGCGCCTGCACCCGCCGATACGACGCCGCAGTAAGCGGAAAGCGCACCGATTCCACTCTTCAAATGAATGGTTACGAGATTGGAAACGCACAATGCGCGATAGAGCTTTTCTTTTGCAATATGTAATCCGCGCGCATACACGATGACGGGCACGGAAGCGGTGATACCTTGATTTCCACTGCCCGAATTGATAATAACGGGAAGCTCACAGCCGTTCATTCTCGCGTCGCTTGCCGCCGCGGCATAGGCTCTTGCAGTGATTTTGATATCGGGTTGATAGGCACGAAGAAGTACCTTGCCCACGTTCGCACCGTAGCTATTCTTTAAGCCCTCTTCCGCAATCGCCATATTATAAGAAATTTGACGGTCTAACAGCTCTCGTACGAGCTCAATATCCACCTCGTTTGCAAAGCCGACGATATTTTCTACGGTCAAGCAACCTCTATCCGCACGATGCTCTTCCTTGGGTAAATTTTCATATAAAACTTGCCCGTCGAGCTTTACGCAAACAATGTTGGTATGCGCATCCGCGATACGAACGTACGCCTCATGCCGCTCGGAACGCAAGGTAATACCGATATCGAACACGCGCGCATTCTCGGGCGTAATAACCTCAACGTCAAACTCTTCCTTGATTTTTTTGATTTGCTTGATTTGCTCTTCACTAACGTGCGCAATTACTTCAAGCGCCGCACCCGCATCGCCCGCGACCAAGCCCGCCGCAAAAGCGGATTTAATGCCGCGCATACCGCCCGTATGCGGTACGGTAACGCAACGCGCGTTTTTAACGATATTTCCGCTCACCTCTATCTTCGCAGAGATAGGCGTTTCTTTAAGTACGGACTTCGCACGTGCCGTTGCATAGGCAATGGAAATCGGCTCGGTACAGCCCATTGCAGGCACGAGCTCTTCATGCAAAATCTTTACGTATTCCGCATAAATTTCTTTGGTGAGCATAGAAAACCCCCTTGCGTTTTTACGCGTGTTTTTCTTCCGTTTCTTGACTTTCGGCGTTTTGCGTTTTTAAGAAGCTAACCGCCAAGCTTTCACGATTATCAATCGTATAAGTAGGCACGAGTTTTTTCACCCATTCTTTCATTTGGTCCGTTTCGTTATGCGCCTCTACGTAAAGCGCATCAATGTCCTGCCAAAACACCTCTTCGTCCAACGGAATAGGCTGCGCGATGTTGATAAGTCCGTTTTCCGTTTGCTGTAAGCCCTCTTCTTCCATCAATCTCTCTTCGTAGAGCTTTTCACCGGGACGAAGCCCCGTGCAAACAATATCAATATCAACATTAGGTTCGTATCCGGAAAGCTTGATAAGGTTATACGCAAGGTCGTAAATCTTGACGGGTTCGCCCATATCTAAAACGAAGATTTGCCCGCCCTTTGCATACGCGCCCGCTTGCAATACAAGCGAAACCGCTTCGGGAATGGTCATAAAGTAACGGATAATGTCCTTGTGCGTTACCGTAACAGGCCCACCTTCTTCGATTTGGCGTTTAAACAAAGGAATAACCGAACCGTTCGAGCCCAAAACGTTACCAAAACGAACGGCAACAAAGTTGGTCTTTTGGCTGTATTTGCCCAAGGTTTGAATAATCATTTCGCAAATACGCTTGGTTGCGCCCATTATGTTGGTAGGATTTACCGCCTTATCCGTGGAAATTTGCACAAAGGTTTCCGCCCCGAATTCATCCGCCGCTTGGGCAACGTTTAACGTACCGAAGACGTTATTCTTTACCGCCTCGTTAGGGCTTGTTTCCATAAGCGGAACGTGTTTATGCGCCGCCGCGTTGAAAACGATTTGCGGTCTGTATTTATTGAATACGTCGCGAATCTTTACCTTATCGCGAATACTTGCCACCAAGGTAAGCAAAGGCAATTCGGGGTTGTGACGAAGAAGCTCTTGTTCAATATCGTAAAGATTGTTTTCGTAAACGTCAAGGATAATCAATTCCTTGGGGTTATGTCTTGCGATTTGACGGCAAAGCTCGCTGCCGATGGAGCCGCCACCGCCCGTAACAAGGACAACCTTATTTTCGATATAGCCCGCCACCTCGTTCAAATTCACGCTAATTTGCTCTCTGCCAAGCAAGTCGCTGATTTCTACGTTGCGGAGCTTGGAAACGGAAATTTCACCATTCGTCATTTCACTAAGCTCGGGCAACATACGCACGGGAAGGCCTAATTTACTACAATGCAGTAACGCTTCCTTTTGCAATTTTTTCTGCGTCGAGGGTATCGTAATGAAAATTTCTTGTACTTTAAACTTCTTCGCCGTTCTTTCCAACTCGTCAAAGTTGGCAACCACACGTACCTCGTAAATACTTCTATCCATAGAACGGTTGTCCGCGTCAACGATACAAACGGGCTCGTAACGGCTCTTATCGTCGTAAAGCATATGGCGAATTAGCGTAAACGTGTCGTTGTTACAACCGACAAGCATAACCTTACGCTTCTTATCGCGCATATTGCAGAATTTGCTTTTTAACGTAGTAAAAACACGCTTTGAAACACGTATTGCCGAAATTCCGCATACAAGTAAAACGCAATACACAAGCAAGGTGAAGAAGGTGATACCCGCTTCTTCACGGAACGCTTTGCCCGCAATAAGCAAGAAAATAACGTTGGCAACCGCAGTTGCACCCACTACCGCCACTATGCGTAAAAACTCGGGAATACCGACGGAAGAAAACTTCATCGAATAGGTACGGAATACCACACCCATCAAAACCACGAACAGTGCGTTGGCAATAATCCAAAGCCATACAAAAGCGGATACACTCCACCCCTTATCGCTGTAGGCGAAAAGAAAATAAGCGCCAAGCGCAGCAATTACCACGCAAAGAATATCCAAAGTTGCCGTTGCGACTTTGATGAGTATTTTACGCCATACGGCATTTCCGTGTTCATTAACGTTGTTCACGTTGGTTTGTTTAGACATTATAAATCCTCTGTTAATTTCTACGTTTTTGCATTATAATAAAAGAAAAAACACGAAGCAATCCATATTATAATAACATAATACGAAAAACTTGTCAAGACGTTTTTTAAGATTTTGCCAGGGTGTAGGGATGCGCCGGTTTCCCATACAAGGGAGCGAATAAAAGCGCATTCACCGTATTATACACGTGTTGTGCGTACAATTTTGCAACGTTTATTCCCGTCGCGGCTTCAAACCCCTCGAAAAAGGCGTTGGAATTTACCTCGCAAACGGCTATACCTTGCGAGGTTTGCAACAAATCCACGCCGCAATATTCAAGCGCTAAACAGCGCGCACACTTTTCTGCCGCTTCCGCAATTTCGGGGGTGAGTTCTATTGCTCTGCCAACGCCACCAAGCTCAATATTAGAACGGAATTCCCCTTCCTGTGCGACCCTTTCCATTGCGGCAACCGCTTTCTTGCCGATAACGATTACGCGGATATCTCTACCCGACGCCTCTCGGATAAACTCTTGAAAAAAGTGCGGAGTGTGCAACCATTCATTTGCAATTTTACGCAATTCGTCTATACCATGTACGAGTTGAACACCTGCCCCGAAAGAACCGTAGCTCTTTTTTGCAACGAGCGGAAATCCAAGCTCGGTTGCCACTTTTTTTAAAAATTCTTCGTTTGCCTGCGCATTTGGCGTATAACACAAGGGCGCAGGAATACTTTTTATAAGGCGCACCCCTGCCTTACGCATTGCCAAGGTATAATAGGTGAGCATTTTATCATCGCAAACCTCTATGGCTGGAATTGGGTTGAAAAGAAGCTTTCCGCAATACTGTAAAACTTGTCCTAAATATTTATCTTTATCCAGGTATACGGTATAATCGTATTTATCTACAATTTCCGAATAAAATTCCCCTTCGGACGTAAGCATAGAAAGGTATTCGCCGTTTCGCACTACGTCAACGTCCGAACCAAGCAACCGAAGCTCCTTTGCAATACTTTCCCCTTGTCGATGAAATTTTTCGCCGTTTGGATAACCGTTGATAAGAACCAAACCCTTCATTGTTACTCCTTACAAACATGGAAAAGCCGAGGCTCAAGCCTCGACAAGCCCATTATTCTTCTACGCGAATAAACGCCTCAACTTTAGCGTAATCCGTTTCGTTAATCTTTGCAATCGCCTTTTTAATGGCATTTTCACGCGTAGCGTGGGTGATGATGATAAGCGGAACGCGCGAAGTTTCGCTCGCTCTGCCCTTTTGTGCAATTTCCACAACGGAAACGTTGCACTTTGCGAAAATGCTTGTCATCTTTGCCAATACTCCGACCTCATCCGCAACGGAAAGACGAAGATAATACCCGCTTTCAAAGTCGGTGATAAATTTCGTTTGCTTTTCCGCCGTAGCTTTGTTTTTGAAGGTGGAATATTTAATATCGGAATGCGTTGCCGCATGGATTACGTCGGAAACAACCGCGCTTGCCGTAGGCAATGCCCCTGCGCCGCGCCCGTAAAGCATAACGTCGTCCACAGCGTCGCCCGTCATATAAACGGCGTTAAAGGAATCGTTTACGCTCGCCAAAGGGTGGCAGGAATGAATAAACGTGGGATGCACGCGAACTTCAATCCCCTTTTCCGTATTCTTACCAATTGCAAGTAATTTTAAGGTGTAGCCAAGCTCCTTACCAAACGCGATATCCTTGCCGTCCACTTTGGTGATACCCTCACGGAAAATATGCGTGTGGGGAATTTTCGTGTGGAATGCCATCGACGACAAAATGGAAAGCTTGTACATCGAGTCAAAGCCCTCGACGTCGTTGGTGGGATCAAATTCGGCATAACCAAGGCGTTGCGCTTCTTTCAGTGTTTCAGCATAGTCCGCGCCTTCGTTTGCCATTTTGGTCAAGATATAGTTGGTCGTACCGTTGACGATACCCATCATTTTTTGGATATGGTTAGCTTGTACACCGTCAAGCAATGTACGGATAATAGGCACGCCGCCTACGCAGCTTGCCTCGTAATAAAGCCCGCAACCCGTGCGACGAGCAATCTCTTCCAATTCGTGAGAGTGCTTACAAATCAACTCTTTATTGGACGTAACAACCGTTTTACCCTCGCGAAGCGCGGCGGTAACAAACGCCCTTGCCGCACCGACGCCACCAATTGTTTCTACAACGATATCAACGTTGGGATTTGCGATAACTTCCTCAATGCTTTTTGCTCGTGCCTCTTCGGGAATGCCAAGCGCGTCCAAACGTTCCGTGGACTTATCCAAAACCATTTCCACCGTAAAATCGACTTGCTGCGTTTTAAGGTAAAAATCGTGATGATCAATCAGCGTTTGATAGGTGCCGCCACCTACTACGCCAAGCCCTAATATTGCTACACCGACTTTCTTAACCATATTCTACTCCTTACAACTTTCGTTGATTTCTTCTTTGCCGTGTTATTTCTCTTGCGTATTCAAATCGTAGAGATATTTCAAACCTTTGAGCGTCAATAACTTATCTACGACGTCGATCCCCTCGATTTCCTTTGCGATAATCGTGGAAAAGCCACCCGTCGCAATTGTTTTCACCTTAGGCGCTTTCAATTCCTTTTTGATACGCTTTACAATGTATTCCGTCAAGCCCGCAAAGCCGAAAACAATACCCGCTTGCATGTTCGTCACCGTATTTTTCGCGATAATACTCTTCGGCGCTTCAATTTCTACACGCGGAAGCTTCGCCGTGCCGTTTACAAGCGAATCTAACGAGCCCTTAATCCCCGGGGAAATAACCCCGCCGATAAATTCGTTGTTGGCACTAATAATATTAAAGGTGGTTGCTGTACCGAAATCTACAACAATCATCGGTACGTTTTCGCCGTAATTGACGATTGCGGAAACGCAGTTGACAATTCTGTCCGCACCAACCTCACGCGAATCGTCGCAACGGATATTCAAGCCCGATTTTAAACCGGGGGCGACGTGCAAAGGTTGAATATTCAAATACAGCGCGCACATTTTCTCAATCGTGTAATCAAGGGAAGGCACAACGGAAGACATAATGCCGCCCGTAATTTCATTCGCTTCAATCCCCTGCGCCGTGAGCATACCGATAAGCTGCGCGCCGTACTCATCCGACGTCGTTCTAAAATCCGTCGCCACACGGAAAGAAACTTTCAACGCGTCTTTATCGTAAATAGCATATTTAATGTTTGTATTTCCAATATCAATGCAAATAATCATTTTCTTTCCCTTATTTACCAATGCGTTTTTCCACAACTTTATATACGGTGTGAAGACCGGGTGCAACAATCAAATTAACCCCGAGCTCCACAAAGAAATTAAAGGTTACAAGCCCCAACAAAATGAACACAAACGGATTTAAGCCAAGGAATTGCGTCATTCCCAAATCGTTGACCATCCAATCCTGCGTTATGCTAATGCTCTTATTCATCCAAAGACAGCAAAGGATAAATACGCCCGTATTGATAATCGGTACAATCGCAGACGCTGTAAATACTGCAACGTAGCGATTTTTCTTTTCGATAAGCTTAAATAAGAAGCCCGCCGCAATGCCCGCCAACGTGGTTTTTGTAATACAAGTAATAACCGTAATAACGGGATCGTTCAGCCAAATGATATAATAAAATCCCGTAGGTGCAATAATAACCTGAACAAGTACGACGATACCGCACGCCAAGCCGAGAAACCCGCCCGCCCAAGGGCCGAGCAACATCGCGCCCAAAACTATGGGGATAAGCGTAAAATTCAACTGCACCGCGCCGATGGGAATTGTTCCGCCGAATGCTTGCAATACGACGACGAGCGCTAACAGCACACCGAGCGTCGCAACGTTCTTTGCCGTAAAAAACTTTTTAACTTCCATAAATGCCTCCATCGAGTTCCGTTTGGATACCCGTAGAAAAAATGTAAATTTACTCGTTTGATTGGTAGAACCGTCAAAGGCGTGTTCTCCACGAGCATAATCCTATTATAACGCTTTTTTTTGAATATAGCAAGGAATTAAAACGGAAAAAAGATAATTTTAAGATTTTTTTCTTTGAAAAAAGATTTACTTTACACATTTTTACATAAATGAGAATATGATGTAATAGAAAGAGAAAACCGCAGGACCTTCACGCTATTAGCAATTTACATACTCCTGCGGCGAAACACAGGAGGTATTTTATGACTTGTTGCAATCAGGGTAACGTTACCCTTTGGATTCTTATCGCTTTGCTCGTGCTCGGCTCGAAAGACGGGATTTTCTGTTCCAACGTTTTCAGCGGCTGTGGCTTACCTATCATTATCGCGCTTTTGTTCTGCCTTTATAAGAACGGAACCCTTGCCGCTATTTTAACCCCTCAATGCGGTTGTGAATGCAATCGCGGTTGCGGCTGTGGCTGCGGCTACTAATTTATTGCTTGCTTTTTCTTGTTGTCTCCTTATAATGCTTTTTTAATGGGAAAAGGGTCGGTTTTGCCGACCCTTTTTTCTACACATTTAAATTTTCAACGCGTACATGGTACGCTTATTTGCCTTTTAGAAGCCCGCCTTTTCCAAAAAATATGCTTGGAGCGCGATCAACGTCTTCCCATCGCATATTTCCCCTTTTTTCATCATCTCTTTCACCTTTTCAAGCGGGATAAACTCCGCGTCCAAAAACTCCCCATCATCGAGGCGGGTTTGCGTTTTCTTGCCATCGTAAGCGCGGTAAATATAAATTTTTTCGTCCGTATAGCCGGGGGTAGGATAATCGACGTAAAGTAATTCCAATTTTTCCGCCTTTATTCCGCCTTCTTCTTCTAATTCACGTACCGCCGCAAGCATGGGGTCTTCCCCCTTTTCAAGCTTACCCGCGGGGATTTCATAGATACTCTCACCATAAGGATAGCGGAACTGACGAACGAGCAAAACCGCATCGTTTTCGACGTATAAAACACACGCACCACCGCTATGCTCGATAATTTCGCGTTTGCAAGGCCTTCCGTCGGGCAAAAGTGCATCGTCGCAACGGACGGTGAGTATTTTTCCGCGATAGATATAATTTTTATTGACCGTCTTTTCAATATAATCCATAATATACCCTCCGCCTTCTTTTTTATAAGGCAATTTGAACAACTTTTTTTACTTTTGTTATCATTATAGCACAAATTGTAAAAATAGCCAAGGTTTTTTTTGCAAAATATCTTGATTTTTTTGTGAGTTTTTGCTATAATACGAACGATATATTTTGCACGAACTATTTTCCGTTAAAAGGAGCTTTTACAAATGCAAATTCAGGGTGAGATGTCCGTCAATAAATTGATTGTGCTTTTCGTATTTGATAAAATGGAAAGCGCTCTTTCCGAACGCACGGTTGTGGAAATGTGCACGGCGGGCAATAATTGGCTTAATTATATGGATTGCATGGAATTATTCCCCAAATTGGTGGACAACGGCTTTTTATGCCGCGCCTCCTCCCCCGACGACGAGCCCCTCTACACCCTTACAAGCGACGGGAGAGAAACGTTAAATAGCTTTTATATCACAATCCCTAAGAGTATCCGCGACGAGATTTCCGCATTTATTTAGAGCAACAGCGGGAAGCTTCGTACTCGCCAAGAATGTAAGTCCGACTATTATCAAAACACGGACGGGACCTACACCGTATATTTAAAAATTCTTGCCCCCACCCAACCCATGTTGGAGTTGAAGTTTGTCATTCCCGACAAAAAGACGGCGCAAAGAATTTATAAAAATTGGGAACACAAGGCTTCAGACTTGTATTCCGCTATCTATGAAACGTTGGTGGATTAACGCATACGTGTTTCCCCCTCATCGGCGTTTACGCCAAAATAATAACTAACAAGGACGGTTTTTTTCTATGTTCACTTATGCTACCAAAGGTACTTGTTCCAGACAAATTCTTTTTGACGTGGATGCAGACAACAAAATGCATAACGTTCGTTTCATCGGCGGTTGCGGCGGCAATTTGCAAGGCATTGCTCGCCTTGTAGAAGGCAAGGATATTGACGAGGTAGAGAGTTTGCTTGTCGGTATTCGCTGCAGAAATAATACTTCTTGCCCCGATCAACTTTCTAAGGCGGTAACAGAATACAAGGCAAGTAAGGCGCAAGAAAACGCTTAAACGCGTACCTGCCCCTATCATTTTGTATATTTGACCTTTTTTAGGGCGTTGGATAAACTTCCAACGCCCTTTTCATTTTAAAAGCCGTAGCTATATTTAGCCACGGCTTTTTGACTTATTTAATTAGTGTTTAAAATGTCTGTCACCGACGAAAATCATAGCAATCCCCGCCTCGTCGCACGCATCAATTGAGAGTTGATCTTTAATGCTTCCACCCGGTTGGATAATTGCCGTAATGCCTGCCTTTACGCATTCCTCTACGCAATCGGGGAAGGGGAAAAACGCATCGCTTGCCATAACCGAGCCTTTCACCTCGTCACCCGCGTGAGCAATCGCCTGCTGCGCCGCCCAAATACGGTTTGTTTGTCCCATGCCGATACCCGTTGTTCTATCCTCTTTACCGACAACAATGGCGTTGGATTTCGTATGCTTTACCACCTTCCAATTGAAGAGCATTGCTTTCATTTCTGCGTCCGTGGGTGCGCGCTTGGTTACCACCTTAAGATTTTCGGGTGCGAACAGCGTATTGTCGTAATCTTGCACAAGCAAGCCGCCGTACACCTTCTTCATGTCGTATGCGCTCGCCTCGCGCTTTGCCTTGATGTCGGGCAATTCGAGAAGACGAATATTCTTTTTCTGTTTCAAAATTTCAAGTGCGCCGTCGGTGAAGGCTTCCGCGATGACGATTTCAATGAAAATTTTGTTGATTTCCGTCGCCGTAGCCTCGTCCACCATGCCGTTGATTGCCAAAATACCGCCAAAAACGGAAACGGGATCGGATTCGTATGCCTTAATATACGCCTCGTGAATGGTTTTGCCCGTACCAACGCCGCAAGGATTTGCGTGTTTGCAAGCGACAACGCAAGGCTCGTCAAACTCTTTTACAAGCTCCAATGCGCCGTTTGCATCGTTGATATTGTTGTAGGAAAGCTCCTTCCCCCAAAGCTGTTTCGCCTTGGAAAGCGAGCCCGCGCGGATAAATTCTTCACTGTAATAGCTTGCACCTTGATGGGGATTTTCGCCATAACGCATATCCTGTGTCTTTTCGTAAGCAAAGGTGATGCTGTCGGGGAAACGAATATCAAGCTGTTGCGCCAAATAGTTGGAAATCATGCTGTCATATACAGCCGTATGCGCAAACACTTTGTATTGCAAATACTTTTTGGTATTGAGCGAAATCTCGCCGTTTTCCAACTCGGAAAGCACCGTTTCGTAGTCCTTGGGATCTACCACAACGGCTACGTCTTGATAATTCTTCGCCGCCGCGCGGAGCATCGTAGGCCCGCCAATATCGATATTTTCCACCGCGTCCGCAAAGGTAACGTTGGGTTTGGAAATAGTAGCTTTAAAGGGATAAAGATTTACCGCAACGATATCAATAGTATTGATGTTCAGCTTTTTAAGCTGTGCCATATGTTCGGGGTTGGAACGCATAGCCAAAAGCCCCGCGTGCACAACGGGGTGCAGCGTTTTTACTCTGCCGTCAAGACATTCGGGGAAGCCCGTAAGCTCGCTAATCCCGATGACGGGAAGTCCCGCGTCTTGCAATGCTTTTGCCGTGCCGCCCGTGGATATAATTTCGTAATCACACGCAATCAAGCGTTTGCAAAAGTCCACAATGCCCGTTTTGTCAGAAACACTTACCAAAGCTCTTTTTTTCATAATTGAACCACCTTTGTTATTTTTTGTGTAATTTTGAGCCATACTTAGCGTATGATACTACTTTATATATTGCTTATTGCCTATATTATTGCCGTGAATTTTTACGCGTTTATCCTCGTCAAAAGCCTTAGAGACAAGGAAAAACAAGAAGAATTAAACGCACAAGCCGAGCCCCTGCTTTCCGCAAGCGAAAACGCCGAATCAAAAACGCCTACCGTTGCAAAACAACCTATGCGGCCTACAAGCAAGCTGTGCATAACGGGTGTGCTTGGCGGCGCAATCACCATTTACGTGTGCATGTTTATATTTAAGTATAGACGAACGGATCTTTTATTGATGGTATTGATGCCTTTATTAGGCGTTTTGAACGTCTATTTATGGGTTTTGCTATTCCGTTCTGGCTTATCCTTTTTTGTGGTACGATAAGTAAAAACGGGAAGATTTATTATGTACAATAAGATTATACCATACTTTTTTAAATTTTGGTATAAAATGGCGAAAAATTTTTGATTTTTTTAGAAAGTTAAATTTTTACATTTTTATGAAAAAAACGTTCACTTTAAAAAATATTGAAATTTTTAGCATTTTTTTTGAAAAAGTGGCGAAAATTATTTGACAATTTTTTTTAATAGTGCTATTATATACAAGCGTTGTTGGTCCGACACCCAACACGAGTCATTTTGCGGGTGTAGTTCAATGGTAG
>JAEIGA010004620.1_pt1 | contig 21270 bp, 19 predicted proteins | sample 9270691 | NCBI WGS metagenome assembly JAEIGA01 (sample SAMN17057246, study PRJNA624740) | gut metagenome | biome: biome; isolation source: fecal sample | host: Bos grunniens | place: China: Xizang | collected 2019 | reverse complement strand
TAAGGAAAACGTCGGAGTTGTCGCCGGAGCATCTACGCCGGCGCATATCATTAAGGAGGTTATTAAAACCATGTCGGAAAATTTACAATCGGTTGAACAGGTAGAAGAGGCTGTTCAGAAAAGCTTTGAGGAAATGACTGATGAAGAAGCATTCGAGGCATCCCTCAGCGCATTAACCGGTGACCAGAAGGTTGTCGGTACAGTACTCGCAGTAAGCGAGAATGAGATTCAGGTGGACATCGGCAGAGGTCTTGCCGGTTACATCTCCAAGGAGGAGTATTCTTCAAATCCTGATGCTGACATCTTAAAGGAAGTAAGCGTTGGAGATACAATGAATCTTATCATTATGCGCACAAATGATCAGGAAGGAACAGTAATGCTCTCCAAGCGTCGTTTCGATGCTATTGCCGGTTGGGATAATATTGTTGCTGCCAAAGAAAGTGGCGAGATTCTTACAGGTCTCGTTAAGGACATCATCAAGGGCGGTATTACTGTTTATTCAAACGGTATCCGTGTTTTCATCCCCGCATCACAGGCTACCCTTTCAAGAAGCGAATCGCTTGAAGAGCTCAAGGGTAAGGAAGTTCGTTTCCAGATTATCGAAATCGGTAGAGGTAGAAGAGCTGTAGGCTCTATCCGAAATATACTTAAGGAAGAGAGAAAAGCAGCTGCTGCAGCTGTTTGGGAAAATCTTGCTGTGGGCGACCGCTTCACAGGTACTGTTAAGTCTCTTACAAGCTATGGTGCTTTCGTTGACATCGGCGGAGTAGACGGAATGGTTCACATTTCCGAGCTTTCCTGGCAGAGAATCAAGAATCCCAGCGAGGTTGTTTTAGTTGGTGATACTGTTGAAGTATATGTTAAGGCTATTGACACCGAAAAGAAGAAGATTTCCTTAGGCTATAAGAAGCCCGAAGAAAATCCGTGGGTAATCTTTGAGAAGAACTTTGAGGTTGACGATACCGTTAAGGTTACTATTGTTAGTATGACAACCTATGGTGCTTTTGCCCGTATCATCCCCGGTATTGACGGTCTTATTCACATCTCTCAGATTGCTAATAAGCACGTTGCTAAGCCTCAGGACGAGCTTACTGTAGGTCAGGAGGTTGAGGCAAAGATTATTGCCGTTGACTATGAGAAGAAACGCGTAAGCCTTTCTATCCGTGCTCTGCTTCCCGAAGAAGAGGCTGCTCCTGTAGAGGAAGCTGTAGAGGCTCCTACTGAAGTAGCAGAAGCTCCCGCAGAGGAAGCTAAAGCTGAAGAAGCTGCTCAATAATTACAATTTTAAAACGGAGGGCTTTTTAACCCTCCGTTTTATCAATACGATAATATATATGGTGAAAGAGTTTCTATCAGAGAACTATTTTGTGTTTATTTATTGAATATATTTTCAATTGTGATTTTATAAAAATACTGGAATGCTTTTATATCATTCAGATTTGAATTCAGCAATGTCCTCAAGCTTGCAATTCAGTATTTTACAAAGTTGATCCAAAGTAAAAGTGCTGACATGAGAGTTTTTCCTCAATCTGTCAAGCTGGCCACTGCTGATATTATAATCTTTTATGAGTTTGTACTGTGAAATCTTTTTTTCTTTTAGAGTTAACCATAGTCTATCGAACACTATCACAGAATCACTCCTTTATAACATTATTTTATTTTAATGCCAACTACTTGACAATAGCCCATAAACGGGCTATAATTGATGTAAATCAAGGGGTGATTTTATGAAAAAGTATATGTGTGTTTTGTTATCAGTAATACTATTATTAACAGTAAATACTTTTAAATGTGAATATCATGCTTTAGAAACATCTTTTTTGAACACAGGGATATGTAAAGGCGACTTGAATAATGACGGAAATATTGATACTGCAGACCTTGCATATATTAAACTTTATTTATCAGGCGGTATTGAAGTTCCTGATTTATTGGCTGATGTGAGTAATGACGGTCTTGTCGATACTTTTGATTTAGCTATATTTAAACTTTTTTTGGCGGGTGTTGGCGAGGATTTTAATTCACAGACACCTATAGTAGGCTATTATAACGAAAACAGTAATGCATTTGTGTTGAATGGTAATTTGCCCATTGATATATATACGCTGAGATACGAAGATACTTCTGGTATTATGGAGGGCTATTCAGAAATATGCCGACTGCAAATAGAAGGTACAGGAGAGAATGCTGTTTATAGCGGATTTATTGATAAAAACTGTGCACCTGTAGGTGCAATTACTGTAGGTGTTTATAATTCCCAATTAGAGAAGGTTGGAAATATAGACCTTGGCTCTTTGGAAACCTCTAACTTGGGCGAAAAACTCTATTCTGTTGGAGTTCTTTCTGATTCCCATGTTGGTGCCGCTACTGGTGAGGCTGATTTAATTGCCGCTTTACAATATTTTGAAAATGAAGAAGATATTGAATTTACGGCAATATGTGGGGATCTTACTCATAAGGGTAATGATGAACAATTGACTAAATGGAAAGAAATAACAGATACTTATTCTTCTACTCCTGTTTATGGCATATCGGGTAATCATGAAGCGGCAGGACCTTTCGGTCCATTAAGTATGGCGGTGCTTAGACCATATACCGGTCAGGATTTGTATTATTCTTTCACTTTTTGCAATGACGTTTATATTATGGTTGGTATGCATCAAACTCACCAATTAAACACTCCGTTTGCTGAGGGTGAATTACAGTGGCTTTATGAGACTTTAGAAGCAAATAAAAATAAAAATTGTTTCGTATTTATGCATCTTTTCCCTTGGGATGGCAGTGGAGACGCCGTTAATTGTTATGGAGAAGATTATTTAGATAACACTGCTGACTGTGAAGCTTTTTATAGTTTAATGAAACACTATAAAAATGTGACATGGTTCCATGGACATAGTCATGCAAAGTTTAAATTACAAGAAGTTAATTCTATGAATAACTATGATGACAAATATGCCAGTCACAGTGTTCATATTCCTTCTATTGCTTCTCCTACCAATATAAGTGCTGATGGTACAAGTTATAGTAAAGATTATAGTGGTAGCGAAGGCTATGTAATGGATGTTTATGAAAATAAAATAATTCTTCGAGGCAGAGATTTTATTAGTGGTAAATTTTTACCTATTGCTTCATATTTGTTAGATATTTCTATTAAAGACGTTGAAGAAAACAGTTATTTCGACACTACGGGCACTATTTTAAATTGTAATACTAATACTCTTAAAAGCGGAAATAGTTGGTATGCAGGTTCTATAGACAAGAGTGCTATAACAGAAATATCCTTTGTTAATGGTTATAATCCAATCAATTGTGATGAATCTTGGGATGTAACCATAAATAATAGTGGTGAAGTAAAAGCATATAGAAATGGTACCAAACTAACTATAGCGGGTGGTAAAAACGGAATTAGTTTAAATTCAAATTCAAATAGTTTATTTGAAGGGTTTTCAAGCGTAATCAAAATTAATGGCTTAGAGAATCTTTATACTTCAAACTTAACTTTTGAATTTAAGAATGCTTTCAAAAATTGCAATTCATTAGAAGAAATTGATATTTCTACTTTTGATTTAAGTGGTGTGCGACGTATAGATAATTTGTTTACAAATTGTTCTTCTCTTAAATCCGTTAAATTACCAGATAATTTAGCAAAAAATTCAGCAAGCACTGTTTATATCACTGCTATGTTTCAAGGGTGCTCTTCTCTTGAAAATGTGGATTTAAGTATGTTAGAAGATAAATATCTATATTTTAGTAGTGTATTTTATGAATGTTCTAATTTAAAGAGTGTTAAATTAGGAAAAGTACATATAACAACTGCAGTAAATGCATTTTATAGATGCGGGTCAATCCAAGAAATTGATATGAGTAATTTTAATTTTGCATCTTGCAATAGTATGTTAAATATGTTTTATGGTTGTTCTTCTTTGTCAATACTGAAGTTGCCATCGACAATTGATACATCAAAAGTAACATCTATGAAGAACACATTCAGAGGTTGTTCATCTCTTAGTCTTGATTGTTCAGGCTGGGACACTGAAAGTTGTACAGATATTACTGACTTCAATTACAAAGCTCCAAGTGTTATAGCTCCTGTTATAAATTGAATAACAAAATAAAAACCAGAGAGAAGAAGGTTTCTCTCTGGTTTTTGTATAAATGCTTTCATTTAAGTGTAATATACGGATATTTTTCGGTGAATGACTTATGACAGGTGAAGAGCAGCACCTGATTATCTTTAGCATATAAGTTTAAAAAATTCATAGCGGTTTTGGCACGGTTATCGTCATAACGGTCAAAGGGGTCGTCAAGTATGAGTGGTAACTTTTCTCCGTCTTTTGAGAGAAACTCACTTACTGCAAGACGAAGGGAGAAATAAGCCTGGTCAATGGTACCGTCAGAAAGGCTCTGCCAGTCATTTGTGCCGAATACATCCTTTTCCTCAACAGAAATATTAAAGCTTTTGGATACATTAACACTCTTATATTTACCACCTGTGATATCGCTGAAGATTTCAGCAGTACGGCTTGAAAGAGCAGAGCCGAAGCTTTCCCTTACCTTTGCAAAGGCATCCGACAGAGCCGACATTGCAATGTCAAGGCTGTCGCAGTAGTCACTCTCTTTTTTGATTAAATCACTAAGCTTTGCAATTTCTTTTTCTATAACAGTAGGATGGGTATGGAATGCAAATTCGTTTACAGCTCTTGCACTGTCATCAGCAATTCGCTGTCTAAGTGTGTCTGCTTCCTGCCTCTTGAATAAAAGGCGTTTATCAAGCTCGTCAGGGTCACCAACTGAAATTACACCCTCAGGAATGTCTGCAAGCTCTTTTTCGGCTTCTTCGACACTTATTCCGTCTAAGTCCTTTGTCAGCATAGCTATACGCATTTCTGCGGTTTCTGCTTTGTTGAGGTTTGACTTATGGGAAAACAGAATGATTTCCATTCCCTTTGCAGATACTGCCTTGTCCTGTGAAAGAAGCTTCAACAGTTTCTCGATTTCATCAATTCTGTTACTCAGCCTTTCAAGTTCTGCAGAGCAGTTTTTGTATTCCTCATAGCCGGATGTGAACTTTTCCCCTGCATCCTTTTCTCTTTCACGCTGTACAGCTTCATTCTTAGTAAGGTCGGCAATTGCTTTCTCTTCGTTTTCGGCTTTTAATTCAGCTTCTTTTAGCTGTTGCTCGGCATTAGTAAGCTTTTCTTTAAGCTCATCACTGTTATCCTCAGGCTTCTTTTTGATAATGAAGGTCATTAAAAGCATAACAATTGTTATTGCAAGACCGCCCACAACAAGAGGCATTTTATAAGCAGTTAAAACAAAGGAAAGTGCGGCAACAATAAGACCGATTACGGCAAATATGGGGAATACGGGTACGATAGCAGGCTTTTGAAGCTCTATTATCATTATCTGATTTTTAAGATTTTCCGTTTCCTTTTCAAGTTCCTCTATTTTCTTTTCCGTTTCTTTAAGAACACTGGTTTTTATTTTTATTTCCTCACCGATTTCGTCGGCAGTTTTGCCGCCAATAGCTTCTTTAAGCTTTTCAATTTCAGCCTCAAGCTTTTTGTGACGCTGGTCTACAGAAACTATATTTTCAGTGAGAATTTTATATTCGCTCAAGCTTCTCTCGGCATCGCTTACAAGGGATGAGGTTATGGGGGAACCGTCGGTGCAGACAAGCTTTGAAGTAACAGAAGAAAGGTTTTTTGTTGTGTCAACAAGCTCCTTTAATTTTGCATAGCGTTTTCCGCCCTGTGCTGCTTTAATCTGAGCTGTAAGACGGGCAATATCGCCGTTTATATCATTCAGCATTGCCTTTTGGTTTTCAATGCTCAGGGAGAGCTCCTTGCGTTTTTGTTCTTTTACTTTAGCCTCACTCAGCGACAGAACAAGGTCATTAAGCCTTTCTTTATCCCTGACTATTTTACCGCCACGCTCGGTTTTGGTAAGCAGTGCATTTCTTGCCTTTTCAAGACGGGAATTGACCGCCTCTGAGGAAATTTCCTCACTGCCTGTATCGGCAAGGTTTGAAAGCCTTGAGTTTAGCTCATCCTGTGCAGTGGGGTTTTCACTTATTGCACCGTGTGAGGAAAGGAAAATGCTTCGAATGGCAGATTCTCTTGTAAGCCCGATAAAGCGTTTTCCAAGCTCGTCCTTGCCGGTAAAGTTTTCAACTTCTCCTGTAGATAAGTCGGTAACAACGATTTTGTCTGAAGCATTGGTAGACTTGAAAATACGCTCTATTCTGTATTTTCTGTTATCAAGCGTAAAATCTATGCTTCCTGCCATAGCCTTATCGTTTCGGGGAAGATATTTTTTTCGGGGATTATTATACAGTGCCTCACTGCTTTTTACACTGCTTCCGTAAAACATCATAATAATGAAATTCATAAGTGTGGTTTTTCCGTCTTCATTTTCACCGTAGATAACATTAAGACCGTCGGAAAAATCAAAGGTTTTATCGTGGAATTTGCCAAAGGCAGAAATATAAACGGAATTAATCTTCATCAAAGCTCACCTCCCCGTTAAAGCTTTTAAGTCCTATTTCAAGAGCATTTACATATTTTTCTTTTTCGCTCTCTTCTGCAGTGTTTATTTTATCAAGCATAATGGAAACGAAATATCCCTTTAAGGTGTTTTCCTGAGCTAAAAGGGAATAATCAATATCCTCGGTTGTTTTATCCTTGATTTTTATAAAGGCAACGACTTCAGAAAGTGTGGCAATAAGAGCAGGAATATCAATAAGCATATCCGACTTTCTTTTGCCTTTAAGGGTTATGCGGAAATACTGACGGGCGAAATCCTTGTCGGCTTTTTCAATACTCTCTTTTACTTTCTTTTCAATATCGTCACAGTCTGTTATATCTACATCAATACAGTAATGTGTACGCTGTGCGGTGGGTACGAAGGAAAGGTCAGCCTTACCCTTTGTAATTTCACCCATATATACACCCTTTTCGCCGCTTTCGTCAAAGCCCTGTCCTTCGGGACAGCCGCAATAGGCAAGGGCGGTGGTTCCCATATACTGAACCTCACTTCTTGTATGAACATGACCTAAAGCAATATAGTCCATACCGCTGTGTTTTACAAATTCAGGGGTTATAGGTCTGTAGCTGCCTGACATATCGGCTCTTGCTTCGCCGTGAATAACCATTAAATTGACATAGTCATCCTGTGGCGGAGTAAGAGAAAAACGGGATGAGCCCTGATTATAGACACCGTCAAAGGAGGCACCGTATACCCTGCAACCCAGGTTTTCAAAGGTAATAACACTGTCATTAGTGTCAAGAATATGAACATTGCTTTCAATTTTACGGTTTGCAAATGGGGAATCGGCAGTAAAGGGGTCGTGATTGCCCAGAGCAATAACAGTCTGAGTGTTTTCAAGGTCCTCAAGAGCAGAAATAACGGTATTTGCAAAAGCAGGTTCAATCCTGTTGCTGTCAAACAGGTCGCCTGCTATAAGAAGAAGGTCAATGCTGTTTTCTCTGCAAAGCCCGACTATTTTCTCAAAGGTTTTAACAATTTCTGCACGGCGTACAGGAGCATCTGCACCAAGATAACTGCACTGAGCACCGATATGAAGGTCTGCGGTATGAAGAATACGGACGGATTTCATAAAACAAAATACCTCTTTTTTGTCATATTTACTTATTTATTATACTATTTTGTCACATTAAAGGCAATAAATATTTAAGTGAGTTGTTGCTATATTTGGAAAAATATTGTATAATAGTATGGAATATGAAAAACGGAGGTTATACTTATGGATGTAAAGGTAAATGATATTTTGCAGATGAAGAAAAAACATCCCTGTGGCTGTGATAAATTTCTTGTTCTGCGTATAGGTATGGACTTTCGTATTAAATGTACACAGTGTAACAGAGAGGTTATGCTTCCAAGGGCTGCCTGTGAAAAAAGTATAAAGAAAATAATTCGCGAGGAACTTTGATTATGTTTGAAAAATTAGAAGCTGCGGTAAGCAGATATGAAGAAATGGGTATGCTTCTTACCCGTCCCGAAGTTATTAATGATAACGAGCAGTATACAAAGCTCAGCAAGGAATACAGTCAGATGACTCCTATTGTTGAGAAGTATACTCAGTATAAAAATGCCGTAAACAGTGAAAAGGAAGCCAGAGAGCTTCTTGATGCAGGCGGTCTTGACAGGGATTTTAAGGAGCTTGTTGAGGAAGAGCTTAAAGAGGCTATTGAGAATGTGAAAGTCTTTGCCGATGAGCTGAAAATTCTGCTTTTACCCAAAGACCCCAATGATGACAAGAATGTTATTGTGGAAATAAGAGCAGGTGCAGGCGGAGAGGAATCAGCCCTGTTTGCCGCATCTCTTTTCAGAATGTACTCTATGTATGCTGAAAAAATGCGCTGGGGTATTGAAATTATTAATGAGAGCGAAACCGAACTTGGCGGATATAAGGAAATTTCCTTTTCTATTGAGGGGGTTGGCGCTTATTCCCGTATGAAGTATGAAAGCGGTGTTCATCGTGTTCAGCGTGTGCCTGATACCGAAACTCAGGGAAGAATTCACACCTCTACCACAACAGTTGCGGTACTTCCTGAAGCTGAAGAGGTTGAGTTTGAGCTTGACCCAAAGGATTTGAAAATTGATACCTTCAGAAGTAGCGGCGCAGGCGGTCAGCATATTAATAAAACTTCCTCGGCTATTCGTGTTACCCATCTTCCTACGGGTATGGTTGTTGAATGTCAGGATGAAAGAAGTCAGTTTAAAAACAAGGATAAGGCTTTAAAGGTACTTCGTGCGCGTCTTTTTGAACAGGCTCAAAGAGAACAGGACGAGGCTATTGCTTCTGATAGAAAGAGTCAGGTTGGAACAGGGGATAGAAGTGAGAGAATAAGAACCTATAACTTCCCGCAGGGCAGAGTTACCGATCATAGAATAGGTCTTACACTTTATAAAATAGAGCAGATTATGAACGGCGATATTGATGAAGTGGTAGATGCCCTTATTACCTATTACAGAGCTGAAATGCTGAAAAATGAGGAAAACAGTTAAATGGAAACTCTTAGACTTTATCTTGATAAAGACAGAGAAAATAGTATAAAAAAGGCAGCAAAAATACTGAAAAACGGCGGAATTGTTGCCATACCTACCGAAACGGTTTACGGATTAGCGGCAAATGCCTGTGATGATAATGCGATAAAGGCAGTGTTTACAGCCAAGGGTAGACCGCAGGATAATCCTCTTATTGTTCATATAGACAGTATGGAGATGCTTGGCAAGGTTGCGAAGGACATTCCGGAGAGTGCCTATAAATGTGCTGAGAAATTTTGGCCGGGACCCTTTACTATGGTGCTTAAAGCCTCTGATTATGTCAGCAAAAGCGTGTCTGCGGGGCTTAGTACCGTTGCAGTGCGTATGCCCAGTGATGAGATTGCAAGAGCTGTAATTAGTGAATGCACACTTCCTTTGGCGGCTCCCTCAGCAAATGCTTCAGGCTCACCCAGTCCTGTAACAAGCGAACACGTTATTAAGGATTTGGACGGAAAAATAGATGCAGTTATAATGGGGGAGAGATGCAGTGTCGGTGTTGAGTCAACCGTTGTGGCTATTGAAGAAGATAATGCAAGGCTTCTTCGTCCCGGTGCTGTAACAGCAGAAATGCTAAAAGAAATTTTTCCTGAGCTTATCGTTGACAAGGCAATTCTCAGTCAGCCTGATAGCGATGAAAAGGTTGCTTCTCCGGGTATGAAGTATAAGCATTATGCACCTTCCTGTGAGCTTTTTCTTGTAGAGGGCGAAAGTGAAAAATACTGTGATTTTGTAAATACTAAAAAAGACGGTGCGGCTATTTGCTTTAAAGAAGAAGCGGAGCTTATAAAAGCTCAGACCTTTGTGTTTGCAAATCAAAGTGATGAAAAAGCCATGGCTTTTGAACTTTTTGAAATGCTGAGAAAGCTGGATGAAAAAGGCATAAAAAAAGCCTATGTCCATGCACCGAGTAAAAACGGTGTAGGACTGGCTGTTTATAACAGACTTATTCGTGCCTGTGCTTTCAGGGTGGTGAGCGTATGAAAAATATTATAGGACTTACAGGGCCTACGGGTTCGGGTAAAAGCAGTTTTTCTCTTGTAGCAGAGCAAAAAGGCTTTACCTGTATTGACTGTGATAAGCTTTCAAGAAAGGTTACACAAAGCGCGAGTCAGTGTCTTTCAAAGCTGTCTGATGCTTTTGGCGAGGATATTATAAAAGATGGCCGGCTTGATAGAAAGCTTTTGGCACAGTTGGCTTTTGTTAGTGAGGAAAAAAAGCAGTTGCTTGAAGATGTTATTTTCCCTTTTATAATTGATGAGGTGCTTAAAGGTATACAGACAGCACAAAGTGATAATATTATTCTTGATGCGCCTACTCTTTTTGAAAGCGGTATAGATGAAATGTGCTCCTGTGTGGTAGCTGTTCTCTCCCCCTCAGATATACGAAAAAAGCGTATTATAGAAAGGGACTCTCTTACCGAGGAACAAGCAGAAGTGCGTATGAATGCAGGAAAGCCCGATAGCTTCTATGAAGAAAGAGCAGACTATATCATTAATAATAACGGAACACAGCAGGAGTTTTTACTGCAGTGTGAACAAATAATTCAGACATTAACGGAGGAATAAGTATGAGTGAAAAAAGTGCAGCAGCACTCCTTAAGGAAAAACTTTGTATGCAGAGAAAAAGTGCACTTTTGAGTGCTGATGAAAAAACAGTAAATGATGCCTTTGTTTTCTGCGAGGGCTATAAAAAGTTTCTTGATGATGCTAAGACAGAAAGAGAGGCTAATGAAGTTTCTATAGCCTTGGCAAAAGAAAATGGATTTGTCCCTTATGTTGAGGGCGAAACCTATAAAGCAGGGGACAGAGTTTATTTTGATAATCACGGCAAAGCTGTCGCTTTTGCAGTAATTGGTAAGGAAACGGTTGAAAAGGGTGTTAATATAACCGCAGCTCATATTGACTCCCCAAGACTTGACTTAAAGCCCAATCCTCTTTATGAGGAAATTGATTTAGCTCTTTTCAAGACTCATTATTACGGCGGAATAAAGAAGTATCAATGGACAGCAGTTCCTATGGCTCTTCATGGCGTTTTTGTTAAAAAGGATGGCAGTGTAATAAAGGTTTGTATAGGTGAAAATGACGACGAGCCTAAATTTATAGTTAATGACCTTTTACCCCATCTTGCTCAGGAGCAGTATAAGAGAAGTGTGGGTGAAGTAATAAGAGGTGAGGAACTTAATGTTCTCGTTGGCAGTATGCCTTTTAAGGATGATAAAGAAAGCGGTCTTGTAAAGCTTAACATTCTTAACATCCTTTATGAGAAGTACGGCATCACCGAGCATGATTTCTTATCGGCTGAGCTTGAGTGCGTTCCTGCGGCAAAGGCTTGCGATATTGGCTTTGACCGTTCTATGATTGGTGCATACGGACAGGATGACAGGGTTTGTGCATATCCTGCACTTCGTGCTATTATTGATGTAAAGACTCCCGAAAAAACAGCAATCGCTATTCTTGCTGATAAGGAAGAGATCGGTTCTGATGGTAATACAGGACTTAATTCTGCTTTCCTTAAATATGTTGTGGGAGATTTAGCAAGAATGCAGGGTGTAGAGGTTAGTGTTGCTCTTAGAAATTCAAAATGTCTTTCTGCTGATGTTAATGCTGCAACCGACCCGACATTTCAGGATGTAATGGAAAGAAATAACGCCTGTCATATTAACAGAGGTGTGTGTGTAACCAAATATACAGGTGCAAGAGGAAAATCAGGTACAAGTGATGCTAATGCTGAATACGTTGCTTATGTGAGAAATATGCTTGATGGTGCAAATATTTCTTGGCAAAGCGGTGAGCTCGGTAAGGTAGATGCAGGCGGTGGCGGAACTGTGGCTATGTATATTGCCAACCTTGGTGTTGATGTTATTGACCTTGGTGTTCCGGTACTTTCAATGCACGCACCTATTGAAACAACCTCTAAATATGATGTTTATATGTGCTATAGAGCAATGTATGAATTCTGCAAATAAAATTAAGACCATACCTCTGAGTGTTCAGATAGGGATAAAACGCCTAAAAAGTAAATTTTTGCGGTCTAATGTGTTAAAAAGGCACGGTACGCGTCAGCGTTACCGTGCCTTTTTGGTTGTCAAATTTTTATTCCCAAACCGATTAATCCCTATTTGAACGCTCCAAAATTAAAAGTATGGTCTTAATTTCTTTAGTGCAGCTTTTTCAATACGGGATACGTAGGAACGGGAAATGCCCATTTTTTTGGCTATTTCCTGTTGGGTTAGCTCATCCCTTCCCCAAAGTCCATAACGAAGGGCGATGATTTCCTTTTCTCTGTCATCCAGTGCTATGGGAAGAATTTTTTTAAGCTTTTCAAGCTTTAACTTTGTATCAATTTCCTCCGCAATGTCGCTGTCGTCTGATATTATATCTGAGAGGGTTAGCATATTGCCGTCTTTATCTGTGTCAATCGGGTCGTTAAAGGATACATCCTGAGCGGTTTTTTTGCCTGCTCTGAAGTGCATAAGTATTTCATTTTCAATACATCTTGCGGCGTATGTAGCAAGGCGGTTTCCCTTATCGCTGTCAAAGGTGGAAATTCCTTTTATTAGTCCAATTGTACCTATGGAAATAAGGTCATCATTGTCGGTGTTTCCCGTATACTTTTTGGTTATGTGTGCTACAAGTCTTAAATTGTGTTCAACCAGCTTGTTTCGGGCATTAATATCGCCTTCCTTTGTTTTTTTGAGTAATTCCTGTTCCTCGACCTTTGAAAGCGGCGGCGGAAAGGCACCGTTTTTAGTAACGTGAAGTGCGAGAAAGAAAAAAACTGACAGTATTTTGCTGAGCAACTCTATAAACATAAAAAATCCCCCTGTTCCTTAATATATATGTATAGGAACAGGGGATTTTGTTTGTCCGCGGTATTTTAAGTTTTAGCAAACTTCATAACGATACTTGCCGGAAGTATTTTTGCAAGTATGCGGTAAAATTTAAAGAGAATGTGAGGTGTATAAACAGCTTTCTTTTTGGCTGAGTATTTAAGAGCGTTTACAGCAACGGCTTTGGGATTGGTTCTTGGTAGGGTATCAAACATTTTTGAAGTACCCTTTTCGATATTTGCTACAGGTAAAAATTCTGTGTCCATAGGACCGGGACATACAGCAAGGACATTTATGCGTTTTGACTTAAGCTCTTCTCTTAAAGCACGGCTAAGACTTGTCACATAAGCCTTTGTTGAACTGTAAACAGCCATACGGTAATTAGGGGTAAAAGAAGCTATGGAGGAAATGTTTATAATCTCGCTGTTTTCCTTCATATATGGAAGAGTAGCTCTTGTTAAATATGTAAGAGCGCAACAGTTCAGAGTTACCTGATTAACACAGTCATCTGCGCTGATGTTTTCAAAGTATTCAAGTTTGCCAAATCCTGCATTGTTAATAAGATATTTTACATCAGGTGCACTGTCACTTAAAAGTTGTGAATATTCTTTTAAAGAGGCAGTGTCCGTAAGGTCGAGAGAAAGCATAAAGCATTTTTCCTCACTTAGTTCTTTTGCAAGAGCCTCTAAGCGTTCTCTTCTTCTGGATATCAGCCAAAAGGATTCTATTTCGGGATATTTTTCCTTTATAGCCTTAGCAAATTCTTTGCCAAGACCGGAGGAAGCGCCTGTGATTATAGCAGTAATCATAATGTTCACCTTTACTTTATTTTCTTTTTAAAAACATTATATCACATTTTTTACATATATCAATGAGTTGACATTAAAACGATTATACATATATAATATAAATGGTGATTATATGAAAGACTTTAAACTGACCGCTTTAAAATATGCGGAATCTACCATAGATGAAAGCAGCGTTTTTGTAGACGGAAACAAGGGACGAGTTTGGCCTATTTCTATGTTTTTGTTTTTATTTGAAATAGGGGATAGAAAAATCCTTGTGGATACTGGCTGTAATGAGTTGGGAGGTTTTTTCCTCAGCAGATTTATTAAACCATTGGAACTTCTTTTGGATTATGGGGTATCTGCAGAGGATATAACAGACCTTATTATAACCCATTCCCATTATGACCATATTGCTTTAGTAGGAGAATTCAAAAACGCAACTGTGTATATACAGAAAAATGAGTATGAAAGAGCAAAAAAATGCTTCCTTGATACTCAGCGTATAGTAACCTTTGAAGACTTTGTAAACGTTACTGATAGAATTAAGGTTGTTTGCATAGGAGGTCACACAGTAGGTTCAAGTGTGGTTGAATTTGTTTATGAGGAAAAAAGGTTCGTTATAGCGGGGGATGAGTGCTACGTTAAGGAGTGTATCCTTTGGAATAGGCCAACAGGCAGCAGCGAAAATATAGAAAAAAGCAGAAAGTTTCTTAATGAATACAAAAAAGAGGAGTACGAAATTTTTTATTCTCACGATATGGATATACTCCCTTCAAGAAATGGTTTTCAAAGAATATTATAAGAAAAAGCTACTCATAGAAAATGAGTAGCTTTTAATGTGCTATGACTGAAGTGATTTGAGAAAATAAAATTCACCCTTCTTTTCCATTAATTCTTCATAGGTTCCAAATTCTACACATTCACCATTTCGTATAACGGCAATTTTATCGGCGTTGCGTATGGTGGAAAGTCGGTGCGCTACAATAAAAGTAGTTCTATCTTTTGTTAAATGGTCAATAGCCTTCTGTATTTCTACTTCAGAAGCACTATCAAGGGCACTGGTAGCTTCGTCAAAAATGATGACCTTTGGGTCGCGTATAATTGCCCTTGCAATAGCAATTCTTTGTTTTTGCCCGCCGGAAAGCTTATCTCCGTGCTCGCCAACACTTGTATTTATTCCCTTTGGTAGTTTGTCTATTACACTTCTTAGCTGTGATGCTTCAATAACTTCATCCAGCCTTTCTTTAGAAATGCGGGGATTGCCGTATGTAATGTTATCCTTTATGGTACCTGAAAATAAAATGGTTTTTTGGGGAACGACAGAGATAAAACGTCGGTAGCTGTGCAGGTCAATTTCTTCTATGTTCTTGCCGTCTATAAAGATTTCTCCTGCAGTTGCGGTATAAAATCCTGTTACCATATTTATAATAGTGCTTTTTCCCGAACCTGACTCTCCCACAAGGGCAATGGTTTCACCCTTGTTTACCTTAATTGAAAGACCGTTAAGTACAGGCGTGTTTTTATCATATTTAAAAAATACATTTTTAAATTCATAATTTCCTTCAAGGTTTTTAATTTTGGCTTTGCCGTTGTTGTCTTCAATGTCACCTGCGCAAAGTATCTCTCCAATGGAATTTACCGATTCAAGACCCTTTGCCAAAATGGGTAGAATAGCAACTATACTGTTAACATGACCGAGCAATGAGGTGAAATATGTCTGATAAAGGGTGATGTCACCTACACTTTTAATCATTCCTTTATAAGCGAGGAAGCCTGTAAAGAAAAGGCAAACTATCTGGGCGAGTGACATAAATACCCAAATTACAGAGCCGAAAAGACTTTGTATAAAGTCTAATTTATAACCTTTATGAGCCACATCTGTCACTTCGTTGGTGATTTTTTTGATTTCCTTATCTTCCAAGGCGTGAGCTCGTGTTACGGGAACGAGTTCTATCATATCTATAACACTTGATGAGGTGTTTTCTACAGTTTTTCGGAATTCCTTGTTTTTATCTTTAAGGGGTTTTTTGAATTTTGCCATAATAAGAGCAAAGAACGGAATACAGACAAGAAACATCAGAAAAACGGGAATGCTTTTTGTAATTACAATTGTCATAGTAACAGATATATCTATAATAACGCGCATAACTACGTTGAAAATCTGTGATGACAGTGCTTCTACATTTTCAACATCCCGCATTACCTTCGACTGAATTTTTCCTGTGGGCATTTCCTTGTGAAAGCCGATGGATAGCTGTTGAAGCTTTCTTATCATTGCTCCCCTAAGTCCTGCTTCCACTCTTCGTTTTGCTTTGCTGAAAAAATGAGAATGAAGCATGTGTGTGGGTATATTTTGTATTAACACTACGACGGCTATTATGAAATCAATAATAAGACGCATCCCGGAATTTTGCGGTCTTTCTATAATAACATTTATAACATCTGCGGTAACAAGAGGTATCACCCATACGGGCAGTTGTTTGATTATAAAAAATAACGACGAAAAAAACAGATTCTTGTAGTCACCTTTATATAACCCAAAAAGGATGTGTAGACCTTTGCCGTTATATTTTCGGTAACAATCAATAAACTGCTCTTCCCGTCTGAGAATATCTGTGCTGTTTAAAATCTTTTTTGATTTGGTTGAAGGCTTTTTCATACAAATCACGCTCCGTTATAGGAAAAAGAAATCTATTAAATTGTTTGTAATGTTCTTGCTTCAAGGCTGTTATAACACACAAGAATTTAAAAGTCAATCGTTTTTCATAAAAAACAAAAAGAAAATTTCACAGTCGTAAAATTTTCTTCTTTTTTTATTATTTTATGAATTTTTTTATTGCTTTGAGGGTTATATCGCTTATATCATGTTCTATTTTGCAGGCATCTTCAGCAGCAGTTTCTTTATCAACGCCAAGCTTTATAAGAAATTCTGTAATAACGGTGTGGCGCTCATAAATTTTTTCAGCAACAGCTTTACCGTCTTGTGTAAGTGAGAGGAATCCGTCTTTGTCTGTTGTAACAAAGCCGCCTTTTTTGAGAAGACCAACCGCTCTGCTGACACTGGGCTTTGAAAATCCCATATAGTCGCATACATCGATAGAACGCACGTGAGCATTATTTTTTGTAAGAACGTATATTGATTCAAGATACATTTCGCCCGATTCAAGCAGATGCATATTATCACTCCAAAAGTTATTTACAATAATAATATACCATATAAGGTATAAAAATGCAAGTTTCTCTACATTATATAATTGAGGTAATAGTGGTAAAAATAAATATTAAATTGACAAAGGTTTGCTTTGTGTGTATAATGGTTTTATGAAATGATGGGAGATGAAAAAGTGGAAAAGTTTGTGATTCAGGGAGGAAAGCCGTTAATAGGTGAAGTACATATCAGCGGTGCGAAAATTGCAGCCGTTGCTATTCTTCCTGCTGTTTTATTGGCAGACGGTCCTTGTATCATTGAAAACCTTCCCGCCATATCCGATGTAGAACTTGTTTTAAAAACCCTGAAAACACTGGGAGCCACCGTTAAAAAACTCAGCGAAGGAACAGTTGAAATTGACCCTACGGGAGTCAGTTCTTATGTTGTTACCAAGGAAATGAGTAGCGGTATGCGTGCTTCCAGCTATTTTTTGGGTGCGTTGCTTGGCAGAATGAATAAAGCCAAGGTGGCACCTCCCGGTGGTTGCGATTTCGGTGTACGACCTATTGACCAGCATATAAAAGGCTTTGAGGCTATGGGAACTACCGTCACTATAGAAAATGATATGGTGGTTTGCCGTGCTGATGAATTAAAAGGCGGTTATATTTATCTTGATATGGTTACAGTTGGTGCAACCATTAATATAATGCTTGCTGCCGTAAAGGCAAAGGGTATGACGGTTATTGAAAACGCCGCAAGAGAACCACATATTGTTGACCTTGCTAACTTCCTTAACTCAATGGGCGCTAATATTATGGGTGCAGGAACCAACGTTATTAAAATTCGCGGTGTTGAAAGACTTTCGGGCAAAGCCTATTCTATTATTCCTGACCAGATTGAAGCAGGAACCTATATGGTTGCTGCTGCCGCTACATGTGGCGATGTAACTATAACTGATGTTACACCAAAGCATCTTGAATCTATAATTGTAAAGCTTATTGAAGCGGGAGCTATTGTTGAACAGTTTGATGAAGCTGTTCGTATAAAAATGGAAAACAGACCGAGAAGATGTCAGGTTAAAACTATGCCTCATCCGGGTTTTCCAACCGATATGCAGCCTCAGATTGCTACTATGCTTGCTATTGCTGAGGGAGAAAGCACTGTTATAGAAGCCGTGTGGGACAATCGTTTCCGTTATATTGATGAGCTTTATAAAATGGGTGCACAAATCAAAGTTGAGGGCAAACGTGCTATTATAACCGGCAAAGAAGCGTTGATCCCTTCCTTTGTTAATGCTACCGATTTAAGAGCCGGTGCGGCAATGGTTATAGCAGGTCTTATGACAGAGGGAAAAACAACGGTAGGAAATATTGCTTATATTGACAGAGGGTACGAAAAGCTTGTCGAAAAGCTTACGGCGCTTGGTGCTGATATAAAGCGTGTCAGTGATTGAATGTCAGGGGAGGAATAGTCCTCCCCCTTATTTATATGAGGTGAGATAATGGCAAAATTTTGTCCGCTTTTCAGTGGCAGTAAGGCTAATTGTACATATATAAGCACTGTAAATGGTGCTTTTCTCGTAGATGCAGGGGCTTCTTGTAAATCGATTATAAAAGCGCTTGATGAAATAAATGAGGACGCTGAAAAAATAAAGGCTATACTTATTACTCATGAGCACAGTGACCATATAAAAGGTCTTAAATCGTTATGCAAAAAGCTGAATGTTCCTGTTATGGCTTCGAGTGCCACTCTGAATGCCTTGAGGAATATCGGAGCTGTGACAGAGGATACCGAACTTTTAGCTATTGATAAAAGCTTTGAAACTCAGCTTGGTATAATAAACCGATTTGATACTATGCACGACTGTGACGGCTCCAGCGGATACAGTATAGAACTTAATGAGGGCGTTAAAATTTCGGTGTGCACCGACCTTGGTGTTGTAACACCTTTGGTGAGGGAAAATCTTTACGGCAGTAATCTTGTTCTTATTGAATCAAATCACGATTTAAGAATGCTGCAGAGTGGACCGTACCCTCCTGAACTAAAGCTTCGCATAGCGGGAGAAAGGGGACATCTTTCAAATTCTGCTTGTGCCAGTGAACTTTCTCAGCTTCTTAAAAAAGGTACAACACGGTTTGTTCTCGGTCATATCAGCGAAAATAATAATCTTCCTGCTCTTGCTTTGAGAACAAGTCAGGCAGCCTTAATGGATGCGGGAGCCGAAAAGGACAGGGATTATATTATGTATTGTGCTTTAAAAGAAAACAGAGAAATACTTTATATATAGAAAATTAATCAAAAATAAAAAAAGGCTTGACTAAGGTTTACAAATATGATATAATCGTTGTACCTCTTAGGAGTCTTTTTTTTTGTGTGGGCTCTGTTCTGACAAGGTTTTTAAGATGCAGTGTGCTTTTTTCGTAGGCGACATATGCGAAAACAGCATTTTAAAAACTAAAACTGAGGGAGGCGTTTACTGCATTTATTGCAGCAAAAAAATATTTCCGTAAAGCGGGAGGTGCCGTTATGAGAGTAAAAATCACACTGGCTTGTACAGAGTGCAAGCAGCGCAACTACAACACAATGAAAAACAAGAAAAACGATCCGGACAGACTTGAAATGAATAAGTATTGCAAGTTTTGCAGAAAGCACACCGTCCATAAGGAAACCAAGTAAGGAGAGCTGAATATGATTAAAGTTGTCAATAAAGCTTGTCAGGTTCTTGCCGCACTTGCCGGTATTGCTGCTCTGGTTTTCTTTTTCTTTACTTTCGTTAAGTACAACATGGCAGATGGAACTACGGTTGGTGCCAGTGGCTTCCAGATAGCTTTTGGTACTGAGTTGTATAATGGTTTGGATGTTGCTAAGAGTTCTAAGATTCTTTTCAATATTCTGCTTACTATCCTTTCTGCCGCAACTGCAATTTTCACTTTCTTCTCAAAATCACAGGGGCTTAAATACTTTAATGCAGCTATTTCTGCTGTTGTTGCTGTGTTTATGCTTGTTGTATATTTGAGTGAGCCCTACAAGTTTGTAGATGCTCGTCCCTTTGATGTAAACAGCCTTGTTTACGGCTCGGTTGTAATCTTTATTGCTATTGCAATGTTTGTTGCAACCTTTGCTTCTGTGGGACACATTCTTGTAAGTGATTATATTGCTGTTCTTGAGTCCAAGGGTGCTAAAAAGCCTCTTCTTAAGAGAATCTGGCAGTTCTTTAAGGACTATAAGAGCGAAACAAAGAAGATCGTTTGGCCCGGAATTAAAGACGTTCTTAAAAACACAGGTATTGTACTTGTAATGTTCGTTGTTATCGGTGCAATTATCTGGATAGTTGACTTGGGTCTTGGTTCATTACTTAAAGCTATTTGGTAATGAGGAGGAACCGTGATGTCTGAATCTCAAGCAAAATGGTATGTTATACAGACAATGTCCGGCTATGAAAATAAGGTAGCTACCGACCTTGCTACTATGGTTGAAAACCGCAAAATGCAGGATTTAATCGTGGATATTAAAATCCCTACCGAAAAGGTAACAGAGGTAAAGGATGATAAAACCCGCGAGGTAGAGCGTAAGATTTTCCCCGGATATGTTCTTATAAAAATGATTGTTACCAACGATTCCTGGTATGTTGTTCGTAATATCCGCGGATGTACAGGCTTTGTTGGTCCTGAATCCAAACCGGTTCCTCTTACTGAAGAAGAGGTTGCCGCACTCGGCGTTGAGAAGCACACCGTTGAGGTTGGATACAAGGTTGGGGATCGCGTTGCTATTGTCAGCGGACCCCTTAAAGACTTCGCAGGCGTTGTTAAAGAAATTAATGTCGCAGATAACAGCGTTAGCGTAGGAATTGATGCTTTCGGCAGAGAAACTATTGCCGAGCTGGAATTAGACCAGATTGTTCTGGCAGATTAAATAATAATACGGGTTTCCGTTTATTATGCGGCTATTTCGCCGCCGACACCTATGGTGTCATAGTGGGAGGGGCATAAATACATTTTAAAATGTCCCGCCAAGTGTAAATAAACACTGTTACCACAATTTTGGAGGTGCAAACAATGGCTCAAAAAATTATAGGCTACATTAAATTGCAGATCCCTGCAGGTAAAGCAACACCGGCTCCCCCGGTAGGTCCTGCTCTGGGTCAGCACGGTGTAAACATTATGGCTTTCACCAAGGAGTTCAACGAACGCACAAAGAATGATATGGGACTTATTATCCCTGTTGTGATCACTGTTTACGCAGACCATTCTTTCAGCTTCATTACTAAGACTCCTCCTGCCGCTGTTCTTATTAAGAAAGCTTGCGGAATTGAAACCGCATCCGGCACACCTAACAAAACTAAGGTTGCTAAAATCACCAGCGAGCAGATTAAGAAAATCGCAGAAACCAAAATGCCCGACCTTAATGCAGCAAGTATCGAATCTGCTATGAGC
>JAEIGA010004619.1_pt1 | contig 21273 bp, 17 predicted proteins | sample 9270691 | NCBI WGS metagenome assembly JAEIGA01 (sample SAMN17057246, study PRJNA624740) | gut metagenome | biome: biome; isolation source: fecal sample | host: Bos grunniens | place: China: Xizang | collected 2019 | reverse complement strand
CGGTGATAACCACAGTGAGAAAGTGGAACACCACGACCATGCTCACATGCACTCCTTTACTGCATACACCAATAATATGGAACTTTTTATGCAGCACGAGGGGCTTGAAGCCGGTAAGAAATCGTGCATTACATTGTATGCGACAGCTCTTGAGAACTTCAAACCGGCCGATAGTGAAAAGGCAGAACTTCTTCTTAATGTCGGAGGCAAGAGGCTGACGGCGACTGCTGATGCTGGAAACAAAGGTGTATATCATTTTGACTTTGTTCCGGAAGTCTCAGGGCATGGAACTATCTATATAGATATAGCCGGTGAGCATGCACACTTTGATGTTGATGTTGAGCATGCACACAGCGAAGCGTGTACTCACGACCATGCCCACGATTCGCACGAGGGACATGCTCATAGCCACGACCATGCTTCACATGGCCATTCTCATGCTCATTCGCACTCTCATGCTCCCCACCCGGGACATGGTGAGCCTACCGAAGGCAAGCCGGGCGATGTCCAGTTCAGCAAAGAGCAGAGTTGGAAAATAGATTTTGCTACAGAGGTTGTCGGCAAAAGCTCTTTTGATGGTGTCGTAAAGGTTGCAGCAAAGGTTGTTGCTGTTCCTGACAATTTCACCACAGTTGTGGCGACAACAAGCGGCAAGGTACAATATGCCGGAAATATAGTGGAGGGTAAGAACGTGGTTGCCGATGAACCACTGTTCTATCTCGAAGGCGGTGATGTCACCGATAACGATGCGGCTGTTAAATATGCCGAAGCGGAAAGTGAATTCATACTCTCCAAGTCGGACTATGAAAGAAAAAAACTTCTTTTCATCGACAAAATTGTGTCTGAGCGTGAATATCAGGCAGCTGAGGCTGCCTACCGTCGTGCCGAGGCACGTTTTGCAAGTATGCAACGCAGTTTTGGCAATGGTAAAGTATGCTTGCGTTCCCCACTTGATGGCTTTGTTGCAGAAATGCTTGTTGCAAACGGTGATTATGTGCAACCGGGAACACCGCTTGCCACAATACAGCGCGAGGGTGATGTGAATGTAGTTGCAGAATTGCCCGTACGCTATTCACAACAGTTGCGTAATATAAAGAGTGTGAACGTAGAGTTGTCATCGGGCGAAGTGTTTTCAATAGATGGTATAGACAAGAGTCTGCTTGCTGTAGGCAACTCTGTAAACGGTTGCAACATGATTCCAGTTACCATTACTGCCGGAAAAATTAAAGGTGTCGTGCCAGGAAGCATTGTTACGCTTTATCTTGCGTCAGAGAATAAGAATGTTGAGAATGTGGTTATACCACGCTCTGCTATTGTTGAGGAGATGGGAAATTATTTTGTTTTTGTGCAGAACAATCCTGTATCTTTTGAAAAACGCAGTGTCTCGATAGGTCTTACCGACGGACTGATGGTAAAGGTGCACAGTGGAGTACATGCCGGGGAACGTGTCGTTACAAAGGGTGCAGTGGTACTTAAGCTTTCACAAGGTGCGGCCGCTCTTGATCCGCATGCAGGTCATGTTCATTAAAGATTACCGCTATGCTGAACAGAATAATCAAGTTCTCATTGAACAATAAGTTGCTGGTGTTGCTTGCAGTGGTGCTGGTGACGGTTGGTGGTATATATTCGGCAAAGAAGATAGAAGTCGATGTGTTCCCGGATCTGACAATGCCAACGGTGGTGATACTCACCGATGCGTCGAATATGGCACCCGAAGAGGTTGAGCGTCTTGTGACATTCCCTATAGAAACAGCTGTGAATGGAGCCACCAATGTACGCAGAGTGCGTTCGTCATCATCGCAGGGTTTCTCTTTTGTATGGGTTGAATTCGATTGGGGTATGGATATATACCGTGCCCGTCAGGTCATCAGCGAAAAGATGAGCCTGCTGTCGGAGCAGTTACCTTCGGGCATAACTCCTATGCTTGCTCCACAATCGAGCGTCATGGGTGAAATCATGTTCATAGGTATGCAGGCCGACAGTACATCGATGATGGAGCTGCGTACGCTTGCTGAGTGGATAGTTAAACCTGCAATACTTGCCACCGGCGGTGTGTCGAATGTAACGATCATCGGTGGTGACTACAAGCAATACCAGGTTCTTGCCGATCCTGTCCGCATGGATATGTACGGTGTCACGATGGGTGAGCTTGAAGGTGCTGCTGAGGCTATGAGTGTCAATATCGGTGCTGGTGTCGTGCGCGACTTCGGCAATGAATATAATCTGCGCGGAATGGGACGTAGTAACGATGTTGCTGAGTTGGGTAGCACTGTGGTAAAGGCGGTTGACGGTTCTGTCGTGCGTGTTGCGGATGTTGCAGATGTTGTCATTGCTCCAGCTGTTAAACAGGGATATGCTTCGCAGAATGCAACACCTTCGATAATACTTTCCATTTCAAAGCAGCCGGGTATAAATACACTCAGTGTAACCCAGAACATAGAACGTAATCTCGAGAGTATCGCAAAATCATTGCCTGCCGATGTTGTGCTTGATACAAAGATTTTCCGACAGGCCGATTATATACAAGCATCGGTCAACAACGTTGGTAGTTCGCTCATCGAGGGTGCTGTTTGTGTGATATTGGTACTTTTCCTCTTTCTCACCAGTATACGTTCTACAATAATATCGTTGTTGGCAATTCCGCTGTCTCTGTTAGGAACAGTTATTGTATTGTATCTGTTGGGAATGGATATAAATACCATGACTCTTGGCGGTATGTGTATTGCCATAGGTTCGCTTGTGGACGATGCCATCATTGATGTCGAGAATGTATATAAACGTCTGCGCGAGAATCATGCATTGCCTAAGGAACAGCGTCAGCCGGCATTGCATATTGTGTTTGAGGCTTCGTCTGAGATACGTGCTTCCATAATCCATGCCACACTCATAATAATGGTGACATTTACACCGTTGTTCTTCTTGAGTGGTCTTGAGGGCCGTATGCTCAAGCCATTGGGAATAGCCTACCTTATTGCACTGGTAATGTCGCTTGTTGTAGCCATGACAGTGACACCGCTGTTGTGCAAGCTCATGCTCTCCGACGAGAAATACCTGACCAGGAACGAGAAACAGAATTGGGTTGACAAATGGTTGCTGAACAGCTACCGGAAGTCATTGCAATGGCTGCTTGCACATGCGAAGTATGTGGTCAGTGCTGTTGTGCTTTTGTTTGTGGCATGTCTGTTCCTCTTTGCCGATATGGGTCGCAGCTTCCTACCCGAATTCAATGAAAAGGCTTTGACTATTTCGGCAGTCTCGCGTCCCGGAGTGTCGCTTGAGGAGAGCAATAGGCTTGGTGCTGTCATCGAACGGGAGCTTCTGCAGATACCCGAAGTGGTAAGTACGGCGCGCCGTACAGGACGTGGCGAGCTTGATGAGCACTCACAAACATCGAACGGAGCCGAAATAGATGTTAACTTTATCCTTGGTACACGCAGTAAGGCGGAATTCCTTACCGAGGTACGTGCTCGTCTTGCAACAATACCCGGTGTGGTTACCTCGGTAGGCCAGCCGCTTGAACACCGTATCGACCACATGGTTTCCGGAACACAGGCCGACCTCGCAATAAAAATCTTCGGTCCCGATTTGAGTACTCTTTTCCGCAAAGGAACGGAGATACAGGAACTTTTGAAGGCCTTCCCTGAGGTTGTTGATGTGAATGTGGAGCAACAGGTTGAAACACCTCAGTTGCAGATACGTGCCGATAGGGAGAAGCTTGCCTACTATGGCATTACAATGAGTGAATTCAACAGTTTCATTGAGGCTGCATTCCCCGGTAAAAAGGTGGGAAGCGTATATGAAGAAGAACGTAGCTTTGACCTTATCATACGTCTTAATAAGGACTATACCGAAAGCATCGATGGCGTCAAGCGTGCCCTTATAGACACACCGAACGGAAAGGTCGCGCTCGATGATGTGGCATCTGTTGTTTCAGTAGGTGGTCCGGGCAGTATCAGCCGCGAGAATGTACAGCGTAAGGTTGTGGTGTCGGCAAACATAGCAAGCGGTGATGTCGCAGGAACTGTAGAACGTGTTGCCGGCTATCTTGAAAAATCTTTGTCGCTCGACGAGGGTTATCGCCTTGAATATGGCGGACAGTTCGAGAGTGCCGAATCGGCCTCACGTACATTGTGGCTTACAACAGCCATAGCTATTCTTGTCGTGTTTGTCCTGCTGTACAGCGAATTCAAGAGTGCGTCATTGTCGGCTGTTGTACTGCTCAACTTGCCTTTGGCATTGATTGGCGGTATTCTTGCAACATATTTCACCTCGGCGGTGATGAGTATTCCTGCAATTATCGGACTTATAACACTGTTCGGTATAGCAACACGTAACGGAATATTGCTTGTATCGCGTTATCAGCATCTGCGTGCCGATGGCGTGTCACTCGAGAATGCCGTCATTTCAGGTTCTGTGGACCGTCTTACTCCTATTCTTATGACAGCATTCACCTCTGCACTGGCTCTTGTACCTATGATAATGAACGGCTCGGCATCGGGCAACGAGATACAGAGTCCTATGGCTGTTGTGGTGCTTGGAGGATTGTTGTCCTCAACTCTGCTGAACATTTACATAATACCGATAGTGTACCGTTGGCTGGTACGCAAGAACTGGATTTAAAAGAGAAGCGCGGAATTTGATTCCGCGCTTCTCTTTTTGTCGTAAAAAATATCTTCTTTATGTTGAAAAAAAGCTGATATACATATTAAGGATTTTCAGCAGATGGTTCCAATAACAATTATTCGTATTTTTGCAAAAACAAAATACGTAAAATAATGAGGAAAATGTTGCTGGGCATGCTCTTTGTATTGCTCTTTTCTGTTCAGGCGTTTTCGGCAGCCGACAATGGAATTGTTGTAAAGACAGTTTTCGGGATTTCGTCATCTTCATTTGCAGAAATCAAATGTATACGTTTTGAGGACGGAATTATGGTGCTGGATATGAAAGATGGCTCTACAAAGAGCTATGATACCGACAATATCTCTCTGATGACATTCGGCTATGTCGATGGAGATGGTACGACATCGATTCTGCCATTCGGAATTGTGGCTTCCTGTAGAATTGAAGGCAGTAATCTGATAATAAATGCCTCGTCATACCAATCGGTGCTGTTGTTTACATCTGACGGCAAGATTGTGTATGGTACTTCCTGTTGTGGCGAATGTGTGATTGACATGTCCCGATTTGCCAAAGGTGTCTATGTCTTGAACGTTAATGGTCAAGTATACAAAATTATAAATCGATGAGAAAACTATTGTTATTTTTAGTGATATTCATGTCGGCTGTCACTTCGTATGCCGACAAGGATATTAAGTTCCATATAAACAACGGCGAGATTAAATGCCTTGCATTGGAGCGTATAGACAGTGTGCTTTTTGATGACGCAAATGACCTCCTGTGGGTTGTCTTTGAAGGTCGCAGGGAATCTGTTGCAATATCTTCCATTGATAGTATTAAATATGGTATACTGCCGGCGGATGTCGCTGTTACATATTCGGGAAACAGGGCCGTGGTTGAAAATCCTTTTGCTTTTGACAGCGTAGCAGTGGAAATAGATGGTGCAAAGGTGTCGGTACGTTCGTCATCGTCGAGAGAAATCGATTATACTCTTGAAGGAAAGAGTGATGATGGTTGTTTCAAGATATATGGTGTCAAGAAGTATAATCTGTTTCTGAATGGTCTTGAACTGACAAATGCTACCGGTGCTTCCATAAACAGCCAGTGCAAGAAACGTGCCCGCGTTTTTCTTGCTGACGGCACTGTAAATACTCTTACCGATGCCGTTGATTACAGCTATGTGTCGGGAGAAGATGAAAAGGCTGCTTTCTTCAGCGAAGGACAGATAATATTCGAGGGTGGCGGTACTCTTGTTATAAATGGAAATAACAAACATGCCGTTTGCAGCGACGATTATATAGAGGTACGTGGCGGTACTATAACTGTAGAAAGTGCCGCCAGTGACGCATTTCATGCAAATGATTCTATTGTTGTAAAAGGTGGAACGCTCTACTTGAATGCTACCCGTGATGGAATAGATTGTGACGGTTATGTGAAGTTGCTTGGCGGTAACGTGAATGTTACTGCACCAAGTGATGACGTGAAAGGAATAAAGGCCGGTATAGATGTTGTTCTCGGTGGTTCTGATGTTTCTGTTCTTGTTATCGGTGAGGCTTCGAAGGGTATCAAGAGCGGTAACAATGTGAATATGACAGCAGGAACAATATCGATAACAGCTACAGGAAATACCGTACTTGTCGATAATGATCCGTCGTATTCGACATGTATAAAATGTGACTCGACATTCAATCTTTATGGTGGAATGTTAGAACTTAATGCCTCAGGTGTTGCCGGTCGCGGAATCTCTGCCGACATTGATGTCAATATTGTAGGCGGATCAGTATCCGTGTCATGTAGCGGTGACAGCAGGACATACGATCCCGCAACGTCTGGTGACGATACTGTTGTGGAAGAAAAAAAGAGCTATGTGGTCTATGTAAGTGTTCCTACATCGTCCAACCGTCCGGGAGGTACATCTTCGGTGTGGGGAAATGTATACCTTTATGACAACAGTGGAGCGCATGTGGCAACATTGTCGCAAAAGACGACAATCAACAATACCCAATTCTATTATTATGATTTTGGAGCGGAAGTGACTGGTACATATTATTTCAAGAGTGATAACTATTCAAATGGTAGAACTACCTATACAATACAGAGTTCTACTTTTACAGGAATCTCCTCAGACAGATATTACCAGATTTCATCGTCATATTCTACGTCAGGTACTACTCGTACATATACATTGAATGACGTTACTTCGAACTATGAAGGCGGTTCAGCCTCTTTAGGTTCATCTACCGAGGATTCATACAAGGCAGCGGGAATAAAGTGTGATGGAAATTTCCTGTTGTCGGGTGGTGAGCATGTCATCAATATGAGTGGCTGTGAGTCTAAAGGTATAAAAGTTGATATGAATGCACTGTTCAATGGTGGAAAGCTTGTCATAAACACAACGGGAACAGCAAAGGTCATTGCCAATGATCCATCATACTGTACTGCGATTAAGAGCGATGGCGCATTGACAATAAATAGTGGTGAAATTGATGTAACCGCTACTGGTCAGGGTGGTATGGGAATATCTGCTGACGGTGAATTGACAATGAACGGTGGAACTGTCAATATTATCATTTCAGGTGCAGGTGCTTCATATACTGCAACTACGGGAACCGATTACTATTCGACAAAATGCCTTAAGGGTGATGTCGCTGTCAACCTGCTTGGTGGAATATTGAATTGTACTGCAAAAGGAAACGGTAGCAAAGGTGTTGTTGCCGGTGGCCTATTGACAATAGGCAATAGCGACGCAAGTGACGATCTGCTGTCAATATCATCGATTACCGAAGGCACTTCATTGGGAACATCTTCAGGTAGCGGTGGTGGCGGTATGGGCGGCGGAATGAACAGCGGTTTCAATGCTGCACCGAAGGCTATAAAAGGTGCTGCCAATGTTGTGATAAACAGTGGAAAAATCTATGCCCAAACGGCCAATGATGGTGGTGAGGGAATAGAAAGTAAGGCAATAATGACTATAAATGGAGGTATAATAGAGTGTAATACCTATGATGATGGTATAAATGCGAAGAGTGAATTGGTCATTAATGGTGGGTACATCTACAGCCATGCTTCCAATAATGACGGTATTGATTCAAATGGAACGATAACTATAAATGGCGGAGTTACACTTAGCTCAGGTTCAAATACTCCAGAGGAAGGGTTCGACTGTGATCAGAACCGATTTGTCATCAACGACGGTATAATGGTCGGTACCGGCGGTGCAACAAGTAACCCCACATCGGCTACCCAGCCATATGCTACGGTCTCTTCGGTTACTGTGTCTCAGGGAAAGTACATTACAGTAAAGAACAATTCAGGGGCTGTTATCTTCTCGTATAAATGTCCGAACAGCGTGAACAGTGCAACGGTGTTGCTCTCGTCGCCCGAGTTTGTTTCTTCTTCGTCTCATACTATAATGTACGGTGTGACATCTGTCACTGGCGCAACCAACAGCTGTTTCGATGGAGTCTTCCTGGTGGGTGGAACTGCAACCGGTGGTTCTTCAAAGAACTTTACCCCGTCAACGAAATAATATGATAAAAGCGAGCCTAGCTCGCTTTTATCATATTATTCTCTTATGTCTTTTCCCCACATGAGTTTTTCCTGCAGGTTCTGTATGAACGAGTGTTCCTTACTGCGTATTATAAGCTGTCTGTAGCCTGCTTTGCGCACTGTTACGGTCATATCTTCGTCACAGCTTTCGTTGCGTCCGTCAAAGGCTATCAGGAAGTTGTGGCTGCGGCTGGAAACTTTTATATCAACAGTGGCATTGTCATCAATTACAATGGGACGTGCGCTTAGGCTATGCGGTGCAATGGGGGTAAGCACCAGAACATTGGCATCGGGTGAAATTATGGGACCACCCACGCTCAAAGAGTATCCTGTAGAACCCGATGGTGTGGCTACTATGAGGCCGTCTGCCTGGTAGGTGATTCTGTCGTCACCGTTGATGGTTGCTTCCAGTGTCATCATAGATGAAGAGTCATGCTTCATCACGGCAATCTCATTCAATGCAAAAGGGTATGTGTTGAGCTCACCGTTGTTTGTGACAGCCTCTATGAGGCTGCGGCTTTCAGTGTCATATTCTCCTTGATGTATTTTGTCGAGTACGAAATCGATGTTATCGTTCGATGTTGTAGTCAGGAAACCCAAACGTCCGGCATTTATGCCAAGAATAGGAATCGGTTTGCGTCCGATGCGGCTTGCCGTGCGCAAAAGAGTACCGTCACCTCCGAAGCTTATTGCAATATCGGCATTGAAATCATCATCTAAGATGATTCCGTCTGGCGTAGGAACGGATATTCCTTCATTGCAAAGGAAATCGTAGAACGGCTTGTCGATATCGAAAGCGTCTTTGCGTTTTGTGATGGCTTCGAACAGCTGTTCTATGCTTTTCGATTTCTTTGTCTGGTGCTTGTTGCCGAAGATAGCAAATTTCATGGTTCCTTGATTTTGTTATATAATAAAGTTGAACAACAAAGGTTGTTTAGCTTTCTGTTTGCAAATTTACGACAAATTATATTATATTTTTTTTTATTTATACTAATTTTGCACCAAATATATCCTAAACTACCCATATTAGTGGTTATTTATACCTGAGGATAAGAATTTTATGAAAACAAAACTGAGTGTAAACATCAACAAAGTGGCAACCATCAGGAATGCCCGTGGTGGTAATAATCCTGATATTCTGAAGGTTGCCAAGGATTGTGAGGCTTTCGGTGCCGACGGCATTACTGTCCATCCGCGTCCTGATGAGCGTCATATCCGCCGTGCCGATGTCACGGCTTTGCGTGCTATCCTGCGTACGGAATTCAACATCGAGGGCTATCCTTCAAAGGAATTCCTTGACCTTGTGTTGCGTGTGCGTCCTGCACAGGTGACACTTGTCCCGGACAAACCAGCCCAGTTGACTTCTGATTGCGGTTGGGATACCGTGGCAGAGCAGGATTTCTTGCGCGATATAATCAATGAGATAAGTGCGGCGGGAATACGCAGCTCTATATTCATAAATGCCGATATACGTATGGCGGAATATGCTGCAAAGGCAGGTGCCGACAGGGTTGAACTCTATACCGGTCCTTATGCGCACAACTATGCACGTAACCGTGAGGAGGCCATTGCTCCTTTCTTTGAGACAGCAAAACGTGTCAAGCAGTTGGGAATAGGCTTGAATGCCGGTCACGACCTCAGTCTTGAGAATCTTGCCTATTTCACCGATGTGATTCCGTGGGTAGATGAGGTCTCCATTGGCCACGCACTTATATGCGACGCCCTTTATATGGGACTTGAGGCAACTATTGCTGCATACCAGAAATGTTTGATAAAGTAATAAATAAAACACAATAATATTATGATTCAATTGACTACAGTGGCTGCCGAGGCAGCAACAGCAGAAGTGATGTCATCGGTAGAGGTGGCAGGTCCTATTCAGGATGGTATCAATGTTCTTGAATTGGCCATGAAAGGTGGCTGGATAATGATTGTCCTTGCCGCACTCTCAATATGGGGTATATATATATTCTTTGAGCGTTTTGCCGTATTGCGTAAGGCTATGAAGAGAAATCCTCTTTTGCTCGACCGCATTCATGACAATATTATGGACGGTGATATCAAGTCGGCACTCAATTATTGTGCAAAGGTAGATTCTCCTATGTCACGTATTCTTGCCAAGGGTGTCAAGGATTACAAGCTCGATACAGCATCAGTTCGTCAGGCTCTTGACAACAATGCAGGTCTTGAGATTGCAACCCTGGAGAAGGGACTTCCTATTCTCTCTACTATTGCGGCTGTAGCTCCTATGCTTGGTTTCCTTGGTACAGTCACCGGTATGGTTCAGGCTTTCTGGCAAATGTCCAATGCCGGTAACAATATCGATGTCTCATTGTTGTCAAGCGGTATATATGAGGCTATGGTTACAACGGTCGGTGGTCTTATCGTTGGTATTATTGCCATTTTTGCATACAACTATCTTGTAATTCTTGTCGATAAGATACAAAATCTTATGGAGGCCGATATAATTTCGTTCATTGAAATTGTCAACGAGAGCAAAGAGTCTCCACGCAATGAGAATAAATCTGCCGAAGTGGCTGAATAATGAATTTCAAGCAAAAGTCTGAATATGATAAAAAGAAAGACAAAGGCAATAGATGTTTTTTCAATGTCGTCAATGACCGACATTATCTTCCTGTTGCTTATATTCTTTATGATAACCTCGACTATGGTTACCCCAAATGCCATAAAAGTGCTTTTGCCGCAGGGAAAGGAGCAGACACAGGCAAAGCCTATGGCACGTATCATCATTGATAAGGATCTGAACTACTATGCTGCTTGGGGCCGTTCTGACGAGATGCCTGTAACCGAGGAGGAGATTACACCATTCCTGCTCGATTGCCGTGAGAAGGATTCCGAGATGTATGTGGCATTGTATGCCGACGAGACAATTCCATACAGTGAGATTGTCAAGGTACTTAATATTGCTAATGAGAACCAGTTCAAAATGGTGTTGGCAACACGCCGTCCCGACAGAAAATGATGAAGAATATCTCAAAGGAAAAAATAGTTGGTATCGTCGGTACGGTGGTATTCCACTTGCTGGTTGTGCTTCTGTTGCTTTTTATAGTGATGGAAAAACCTCCGTTGGAACCCGAGGCGGGATTATCTGTTGTCATGGGTAATGAATATGCCATGACGGAGGTTGAGATGGCACCACAGCCACCCAAGCCACAGGTGCGTCCAAAGGTACAGAAGCCTACACCTGAAAAACCGATGATAACACAGAACGACGAGGAGAGCATAAGTGTCGATTCGTCCAAGTCGGCAGAACGTGAGAAAGAGAAAATTGCTGCCGAGCAGGAGGCTGAACGCAAGCGTCTTGAGGAGGAAGCTATGAAAAAGGCTGCCAACCTCATGGCCAATGCCTTTGGAAAGGGTAGCTCTATGGGCAGCAAGGGCGATGATAAAGTCGATGAAGGCGCAGCCGGTGCTCCTGATGGTCAAATAGAGGACGGAGAGAAGGAGGGTGCCGGTATGGGTTCATGGGATCTTCATGGCCGTGCTCTTGCCGGTGACGGCAAGCTGCCTTTGCCATCATACAACGTTCAGGAAGAGGGCCGAGTTGTTGTGACAATCACTGTGGATTCCGAAGGCAATGTAGTTGGCGCAAGAATACACAGCCGTACAAATACTACAGTCCAGGCACTGAGAACTGCTGCCTTGAATGCAGCCAAGCGTGCCAAGTTCAATGCTATCGGTGGTGTAAACAATCAGGAGGGTACAATTACATATTATTTTAAGTTGAAGTAAAAACTGTAAAGGATTTCTGTTTTGCAGTTTTAATATACGTTTAAGGAATTTTCTGACTATGAGCAAATTATATCTGTTTCTTGCCGACGGTTTTGAGACCGTTGAGGCATTGGCTCCGGTAGATGTGATGCGTCGTGCCGGTATTGAGGTTGTGACAGTATCCATTATGGGACGCAAGGAGGTTGTTTCGGCACAGGATGTAACAGTCTTGGCTGATACTCTTTTTGAAGAGGTATGTCTTGATGGTGCCGATGCTCTCGTTCTTCCCGGTGGTGGTGTTGGTACAGACAATTTGTCGGCACACATGCCTTTACGCTCACAACTGGCCGATGCACATGCTAAGGGGAAACTTGTAGCTGCCATATGTGCGGCTCCTATGGTTTTTGGCAGAATGGGGATACTTGAAGGCCGAAAGGCAACATGTTATCCCGGTTGCGAAGGTGATCTGTTTGGTGCTACATATACCGCAGCAGCTGTGGAGCAGGACGGCAATATAATAACAGGTTGCGGTCCCGGTGTCTCTTTTGATTTCGGATTTGCCATAGTAGAGCGTCTATGTGGCAGCGAGGTTGTTGCAACCTTGCGTTCACAGATGCAGTTCAAGTAATAGAAAAACATGAAAAAATATCTTATAGTTGTTGCCGGTGGCAAAGGCCTGCGTATGGGCGGTGAAATGCCAAAGCAGTTCCAACTGCTTTGCGGAAAGCCTGTTATAATGGTGACTTTGGAGCGTCTTTATGCAATAGACCCGACAATGCAACTGATTCTTGTACTTCCTGCAGAGCATATCGAACTTTGGAACAATTTGTGCAAGGAGTACTCGTTTGCTGTACCTTTGGTGCTTACCAATGGCGGTTCTACACGTTTCCACTCAGTGCAGAACGGTTTGGCTCAGGTTGATGACATCGATGATGCCCTTATAGGAGTGCATGACGGTGTGCGTCCTTTTGTGTCGGCAAAGGTGCTCGATGACTGTTTCCGCGAAGCGTGGATACATGGTGCGGCCATACCAATGATCGATATTCAGGACAGCTTGCGTCATATAGTTGGAGTGAACGGTGCTACCGAGGTGGTGCCACGTGACCGTTATCGCTTGGTGCAGACACCTCAGGTGTTCAGATTGTCGCTTTTGCGCCGTGCTTACGAGCAACGTTTTGTGGAGAGTTTTACCGATGACGCATCTGTTGTAGAGGCTCTTGGTGAACAGGTTGTGGGTGTAGACGGTAATCGTGAAAATATAAAGTTGACAACACCGTTTGATCTTGTGGTTGCCAAGACATTAATGGAATGCTCGATACCACAGCAAGAAATATAAAGTTCCTGCCCGGAGTGGGCGAACAGCGTGCAACAATGCTGAACAGGGAGTTAGGAATACACTCCTTGTACGACTTGTTGTATTACTTCCCATATAAATATATCGACCGTAGCAAGGTATTCAAGGTCTCTGAACTTGGTGGACATCTGCAACATGTGCAGTTGCTGGGCGAGATACGCTCTTTTGAGGAGATGGGCGAAGGTGCTTCGCGTCGCCTTGTGGCGCATTTTACCGATGGTACGGCATTCGTCGATCTTGTGTGGTTCCGTGGAATAAAGTTTGTAAAGAATAGGCTTCAGACAGGAAAACGGTATGTAGTGTTCGGTAAGCCGTCGATGTTCAACGGCAGGGTAAACATAGCTCATCCCGATGTAGACGATGCCGCATCGTTGAAACTCGACAGTATGGGATTGCAGCCATATTACAATACTACGGAAAAGATGAAACGCAGTGGGTTGAATTCCAATGCTCTTGCAAAGCTGGTGAGCAATCTTTTTCAGTTGCTTTCGCATGACATACCGGAGACTCTCTCGCGTGATATACTGACAAAGCATGCTCTCATGCCATTGGACGATGCGTTGCGTGTAATCCATTTTCCTAAAAACCTAAAGGAGTTGCAGGCGGCACAATACCGTCTCAAGTTCGAGGAACTTTTTTTCATCCAACTGAATATTCTCAATTATTCACGCGACCGTCAAAAGAGGTATGTAGGTCACCGTTTCTCAAAGGTCGGTGAAATTTTCAACCGCTTCTATCATGAAAATCTCCCTTTTGAGCTTACTGCAGCACAAAAGAGGGTTGTCAAGGAGATACGTAGTGATGTCAATGGCAACAGTCAGATGAATAGGCTTCTGCAGGGTGATGTGGGTAGTGGAAAGACACTTGTTGCATTGCTATCGATGTTGCTCGCCAAGGATAACGGTTATCAGGCATGTTTGCTTGTGCCTACAGAAATTCTGGCTGAACAACATTGTGCCACTCTGCGCCGTATGTTGGGTAATCTGCCGGTGAGGGTAGAGTTGCTCACCGGAAGTACCAAATCAAAAGACAGGCAACCCATTTTCGAGGGGCTTGAGAACGGAGCAGTCGATATACTTGTGGGAACGCACGCCGTGCTTGAGGACAATGTGCAGTTCCGTAATTTGGGTATTGTCGTTATAGATGAGCAGCACCGTTTCGGTGTTGTGCAGCGTGCAAAGATGTGGGCAAAGAATAATATCCCGCCACATGTGCTTGTGATGACGGCTACACCTATCCCGCGCACCCTTGCCATGACTCTTTACGGCGACCTTGATGTATCGGTAATTGATGAACTCCCACCCGGTCGTAAGCCAATAACCACTACACATATATTCCGTAACCGTGTCGATAGCCTTTACTCTTTCATTCGTCGTCAGATAAGCGAGGGAAGGCAGGCGTATGTGGTATATCCTCTTATCAGTGAGAGTGAAAAACTTGACCTCAAGAATCTTGAAGATGGATATAAACATCTGTGCAATGTATTCTGCGACTTTAAATTGAGCAAGTTGCATGGCAAGATGAAGCCAAAGGAAAAAGATGAGGAGATGCGCCGGTTCGCTTCGGGTGAAACTCAGATACTTGTCTCTACTACAGTTATAGAGGTGGGTGTTGATGTACCCAATGCCTCGGTGATGGTTATTGAGAATGCCGAGCGTTTCGGCCTTTCACAGCTTCACCAGTTACGTGGCCGTGTGGGACGTGGAGCTTCCCAGTCGTATTGTGTTCTGGTGACAGGTGATAAACTTTCCGAAGATACCCGTAAACGAATGGAGATAATGACAACCAGTACCGATGGATTCGAGATAGCCGAGGCCGATCTCAAGCTGCGTGGTCCCGGCGATATGGAAGGTACGCAGCAGAGCGGTATTGCTTTTGACCTGAAGATAGCCAACCTTGCACGTGACGAACAGTTGTTGCAATATGTAAGAGAGGTTGCCCGTGAGGTTATAAATGCCGATCCTGCGCATGACAATCCCGATTATAGGGTAGTGTGGGAGCGTTTGCGTACGATAAAGAATATGAAAAACTGGAATTGGGGTGCAATATCATAAAACACCTTAGTACTTGTGTATCAAAAAAATATTCGTAAATCCTCTTCCTCTTTTGTAACTTTATTGTATCTTTGCCGTTATGGAAAAAACTCTTATTTTGATAAAGCCGAACGCTATTCAGCGTGGCTTGGTAGGTGATATCGTTACACGTTTTGAACGTAAAGGTCTCAGAATCGTAGGTATGAAAATGCTGTTCATGAATGACGAACTCGTCCGTGAACATTATGCTCATCTTGTTGAGCGTCCATTTTTTCCATATCTGAAGGCTTCAATGCAGGCTTCTCCACTGATTGCATGCTGTCTTGAGGGTGCCGAGGCTGTTGACACAGTACGCCTTATGGTAGGTGCTACCAATTCGCGCAAGGCACTTCCCGGAACAATCCGCGGTGATTTCTCTATGAGTGGCGAGCAGAACGTAGTCCATGCTTCGGACTCTGTAGAGAATGCTCTTGTTGAGATAGAGCGTTTCTTTGAGCCTTGTGAACTGTTCGACTATGATTCGGCTGTCACATGCTTTGAGTATGGTGGTGAAGAGAGTCAGAAGTATAAATAAAATTATTGTGCAGTGAATAGATATCTATTTTGCATATTATCGTTTGTCTGTACCCTTTTTGTTTCATCAGCAACAAGAGCCCAGGCTCTTATAGCCGAAGAGGTGTCGATACAGCGGCAGATGGCGGCTGTAGAGGCTGTTGCATTGCGTAATATGCTGCTTAATGAGGTAAATTCAGTTCCCTCGGCTCACATGTACCCTGAATGGAAAAATTCAAAGGTACATTTCAACCATGCTCTTCCCGACTCGTTCCGTATAGATTTGCGCGGTTTTGTCATGCCGACAACCAATACAAAGATTACCGACAAATTCGGTTACCGTCCTCGTCGCAAGCGTGTGCACAACGGTCTTGACATCAAGGTCAACAGAGGTGACACCATATATGCGGCATTTGACGGTAAAGTGAGAATTACAGCATATCAGCGCAGGGGATACGGTCATTATGTTGTGGTAAGACACCATAACGGCATAGAGACATTGTATGCCCATTTGTCAAAGAAACTTGTTGTTGAGAACGAGAATGTAAAAGCCGGTACTCCAATAGGTATAGGCGGAAATACCGGACGAAGCTCCGGACCTCACCTGCATTTTGAGACGTTGTTGCTTGGCAAATGCCTTGATCCGGCACTTATGTTCGATTTCAAGAACCAGGATGTAACAGGTGATTTCTATCTCTATCGCCGTCCCGGTTCAAAATATATCGAGAACGGTGTTGTCAAGATTGCCGGACCTGAGAAGAAATATCATAAGGTAAAGCAAGGCGAGACTATAGGAAAGATAGCTAGGAAATATGGCGTTGAGCAAGAGATGATATTCAAACTGAACAAGCTGAATTCACGCTCTATAATACGCCCGGGACAAACGTTGAGGTATCAGTAACCAAAAGTTGCAACAGAGAGGATAATATCGCCCAAAGTGTAGCTGTTGCATTTGGCAACAGAGCAGTCAGGGTAGGTCACAGTATAGTCATTGGCATTCTTTGTAATGCCAATTTCTTTTAATATGGCAACCTTCTCCGATGCGAGCTTGAACGCAGCCTCCTTTGCACTCCACAGGCGCACTGCTTCGTTCGCTTTGTCTTGTACATTCTGCAGTTCAGCTATTTCACACGGTTTAAGGAATGAACTTGTTACCGCCAAAGCGTTGCGGCTCGCTGTCTCAACATCAATTCCTATTGGGTGGCCCGATATGGCAATTGCCACAATATCCTTTGTGTGGCTTATGCTTATATGCATATTGTTGCCCGCAAAGAACGGTTTGCCGTTGCTGTGATAGCGTATGACCTCCCTGTTATATGGAGTTAACTGCAGCAGTGCACGCGTTGCAAGCCACTCTCGCTGCCTGCTTGCCGATTTGAAGCTCTTTTCGGCTTCGGCAAGCGACAAGCCATTGTCGGCAATAAGTTCCGACAGCTCTTTGCAGTTTTCAGCAATGTGCCAGAAGAATATTTCAGCATTGCGTGAAGCTACTATGTTTTCATAAAAGAGACGTGGCATTGTAAAAACAGAATTCTTTTGATAATAATTTAGATGTTGCCCCACAATCATTGGACAGTGTCATCCCGACAGAGTGTAGCGACGAGGGAACTCTTGTTGTGCAAAAGTATATATTTTATGCTTATTCTCAATTAAAAACAGTAAAAAACGCCACATACTACATGCAGGCAGTAGTAATTTTCCAAATCCCATTCAACGACCTATATACTAATATACCTATGCTTGCGCAGTATTTATTGTATTCCACGGCAGTTTTTAACCTTTACACTTAGGATTTATATTCCTCTTCAAGTCTTTCTTTCATTGTACTTTCTGTGCCGACCGTTGGTTCTGTCGACACAGAAAGGAGAGAAAAGAAAGACTACAAAACGACTAAACGACAAAAATATTAATGTTAAAAACTGCGGAACAATATAAATAGTAAAAACAATGGTTTTATCGCTGCTGGACCTGTTTTGAGATTACCTTTGTAGGCGAGATGACATATCTGCCGTAATGAGTGGGAAAGAAATAGCAAACTCAAAAAAGAAGAGCCGCAATTGCGGCTCTTCCCGTCATATAATCAACCCTGCATCGTCATTGTTGATTCCCTTCCTTTGTTATGTATATGGTCTTTTCAAATTCGCCTTTTTCAATCTCTATCCTGTAATAGGATTTCTCAACGCTTTCGTAAAAATCGGCATCATCAATCCTGTATCCCGGATATTTGGCTGAAACAGCACTCTTTACAGCCGATGGAAGGTCTGAGGCCTTCACGTCCCATGTTGTATATACCCAGTTGTCGTTATAATCGAAATAGACCTCTTTGATACGCGAATCGTGCCTGATTTCAACCTCCAACAATCCTTGGTCGTCATACTCGGTACTGCGTATTGTAGCACCTCTATACTCTTTTTGTATAAATTCTACAATGCTTTGATTCAACAGAGAATTGAAATTCTCATAATTGTCACATGCTGCAAACGAGAACAGAATCATTAGAATAGGAAATAGTTTTCTCATGTTTACAGTAGTTTACGAGTATGTTACTTAATTGTCTATATCAACTATTCTATAGTCCTTGTTGAATGTCAACTCATATCGGTTAGAGAGTGTCAACTCATAAAAGCTGTTCTCGTGCTCTATTTTCAGGATTTTCTCACCGGGATAGTTCTGCTGGACATAATCCTTTATTGCTTTAGGAACAATAGCTGCAGGAACCTCGCTGTATCGGCAATCAACATCCTTCCATACACCCTTGACTGTGAACTCGAGCTTTGTACCATCGGCAAGAACCACTTCGTATGAACGATCCAGAAAATCGCGCTCAAGCTTTGCATAGGTCAGTTTAATACCTGCGAAATTGTCGTCGATAAACCTCTGTGCCTGTACAGGGAGTTCGCTTTTATTGACCAGCTTGTCGTTGTCGGCCGAAGCAGTTGATATACCCAATGTGAAAATCGCTACAAGTGCAAATAAAATCTTTTTCATAATCTTTGTTTTTTGGTAGTTATACATTAAACAAAACAGCCGGTTTATAGTTTGCTCTGAACTGCTTTGCGTTATTTACACTGCAAAGATTATATACAAAACTGAAATGAATTTGAAATTTTCAGAAATTTGAAAAAAAATTTTTGACACTCTTATATAACCCTTTGGATAAAAGCTTTTTTAAAAATTGCTTTGGAATATAAAAAATTATAACTTCGTAGCATTCAGTGAAATGACAATTAAAAAATCAAAGATATGAAAAAGATAATAACCCTTTTTGCTCTAATGCTCTGCCTTTGTGCCACAGCACAGGAGGTCGTTGATACAATGTATATTTATCGTAACGATAATGTTATTGAACGTATCCCTCTATCAAGAATAGACAGTGTTGTTTTTGTGCAACCAGCAGCTCCCGATACCCCTGTTACACCGCCTTCAACATCTCAATATGAAGCCATCGACCTTGGCTTGCCAAGTGGCTTGAAATGGGCAGCACACAACGTTGGCGCTAACGCTCCCGAGGATTATGGTGGTTATTACGCTTGGGGTGAAACAGAGGAGAAAGAGAATTACAGTTGGAGTACTTATAAATGGTATAATGGCAGTTATGATACTCAAACCAAGTATTGCACAGACAGTGATTATGGTACTGTCGATAACAAAACCGTTCTTGACCCTGAAGACGACGTTGCTCACGTAAAATGGGGTGGTAGTTGGCGCATGCCAACACTTGCAGAGCAAGATGAGCTACGTAACAGTTGCATTTGGACTTGGACTACCCTTAACGGCGTTACCGGTTACCGCGTTACCGGTCCTAATGGTAATAGTATTTTCCTTCCTGCTGCGGGCTACCGCGATGGCACTGATGTTGACAACAGAGGTAGCAACGGCATCTATTGCTCGAGCTCGTTGGACGGCAACTACAGCAGCTACGCTTTCCACTTGTACTTCTACGTTGGCGATTACGACTGGACCAGTCGCAACCGTTACTACGGTCGATCCGTTCGCCCTGTTACAGAATAAAGCAAGCGTTATCAACTTTCCGTCTTTGACTGTATGCGCTAATCGTGACCCTCACGGCACCAACTTTGTCGGTGCTTCGTGAGACCTATCACTGCGCATACAGTCGATTTTGTTTGCAAAATTCGCCTGTTTCCAAAAATCAAAAGGGTTTAAATTGTGTTCTTTAACGGTGCCGGACTTGTTTTTAAATTACTTCAGCAATAGTAATTCGTCGCCAACGGCGAAATTGCACCGTTGAAAAATCCAACGCAAGGCCGTTTGTTTTCAGGCCATTGTGCGAGGGTGTTTGAGCGTAATGCGGATATATATTATTCCCAATATCCGCATGGAGCGAGTTCCGCAGCACCCTGAAAACAAACGAAAGCCTGGAGTGACGAACAAGCGCCCGACCGAAGGCTCACATTATGTGGCCTGAGCAAAGGGCGTTTGTGAAGATTTTTCCCGAGTGCAAAGTTCTTTGCTCCTTTCTGTCGACACAGAAAGGAGAGAAAAGAAAGACTACAAAACGAATAAACGACAAAAGTTTAAAGGTTAAAAACTGCGGTGGAATACAATAAATATAGCAAGCCCTCAACAGCACGTCTAATCACTACGTTCCCATGAGATGAGATTGTTCGCTAAAATGTCATTCTATATTTGCAGAACTGAACGCTTATAAGTGCTTGTTACATATACTCCACCGGCATGTCGGCCTCTTACATTCAGAATTTCACTATAAAGCAGTGCCTGTTGCCTTTGAAAGAGTATTCAATCTCAAAATTATAACTATTTGCAATGGACTTCACAAGAGCAAGGCCAAGACCTGTAGAACCTTTCTTACCACTTGTATAAAAACGGTCGAATAGTCGTGTGCTGTCAAGCGCTTCACTACCGTTATTAGCTATAACAAGCTGTCGCTTCCTGATACTTATATCAACTGTACCATTTTCGCTTGTATGCAAGAAGGCATTCTTGATAAGGTTCGTAATCATGGTTGTTGCAAGCGACTCATTCATGTTTACAACAAAGTGCTGTGGCAGTTCGGTGTTGCATTTTATTCCGCTGTCGCCATATATCTCGCTGTATATGCCAATCTCGTTGTTTATGATCTCCACCAGGTCTATGTCGCTCCTGTCGGGGAATTGGTTATTGTCGATCTTTGACAGTAGCAACAGTGTACGGTTCATGCGACTCATGCGCTGCAGCGACTGACGCATCTTTGAAAGCTCCGTGAATTGTTCTTCGCTTAGTTCTGTGTTGTCAATCATCCACTCAATGCGTGTGCCAAGTATTGCAAGCGGTGTCTGAAGCTCGTGTGAGGCATTGCCGATGAACTGTTTCTGCCGTTCCATGTAACTTTCGGCACGCTCTATGGTGTGGCGTGCCGCTTCGGTGAGTTTCTTGAATTCGACAATATTCTTCTCCATAGGCAAATCCTTTGTACCG
>JAEIGA010004618.1_pt1 | contig 21282 bp, 16 predicted proteins | sample 9270691 | NCBI WGS metagenome assembly JAEIGA01 (sample SAMN17057246, study PRJNA624740) | gut metagenome | biome: biome; isolation source: fecal sample | host: Bos grunniens | place: China: Xizang | collected 2019 | reverse complement strand
GTTAGTACATATTTATAATTACGAAGCTTATTTTCAATGGTCAAAACTCCGTCTTTTTGTTTAATTTCTTCTATTATATTATTTTTATTTTTTATCAAACGAACTTTTGTTCCATCTTCGAGTGTTTCGCTAGAAAAATCCAATCCCAATATAGATAAAGCTTTCTGCAAAGCTTCTGATTTATAATAAGCAAATTGCAAATCAGCAATAATATATTCAGCCTTTAGCTTTTTTGGAAAAATATTTGATTCAAATAAAACTGCATTACCGTCGTAATTTAAATCTCCCATTCCTGAACCTAAATCATTAAATAATGAAAGAAATATTCCGTTTGAATCTGCTTGAAGGTATGAATTTATTGAAAATGAATTGTCACCAAAGGAACCTTGCAATAATTGAACTTTATCAATATTCCCTTGAATATTTTCTGGAGAAAGCAGATAAAATTTCTTTGTATTTGTAATATAAACAGGATTTATTTCAGATTTTTGTATGCTTTTTGTTGTAGAACAAGAAATTAGAAAAATAGAAGTAGATAAAAGTATTAAGATTTTTTTTATAAAATTATGATGTAAAATTACTTTCATATTGTTTCAATAATAAATTTTATTTTATTGTTTATCAAGTAGTTAAAAAAACAAGGCCGTATTCAATAAAAATACAGCCTTATTCATTTTTTATTTATTAGAATTCTGCACGAGTATAGAATGTTGTACTAACAAATCCAGTTGACAGCCCAATAAATATAGAAAGTCCCATCAAATGCACAGGAACAAAGCTACTCAATGCCAATGCTCCAAATGAAACCGCTGTTGTAAAGAATGAAAGTATAATCGCATAAGATTCAAGATTTGCATATTCAGAATCTTCTTCACGGCGTTCGTTTTCAATCATGTAAATAACATAATCAAGCCCAAGCCCAAATGACAAAATCATTCCTGTGATAGAAAAGAATTCCAAACTTATTCCGCAAGCAGCAAAAATTGCAGCAGTTACTAAAACAATTAGCAACGGAATAGATGTAATTTTTAATGTTTGCTTCCAAGTATAGAAAATTTTCAAAATTATAAATAAAACAACATAAACAATGATGAATAATTTCAAAATCATTTTTGTTAATTTATCCAAATCTTCATTCATTCCACGAAGTTTACTAACAAAGAAAACATCGCCTACTTCATCAGCAATTTTTACATAAGCATCGTAATCAGTTACAGAAACTGGTAAAACAACTGAGTAATATTTTCCGTCAATTTCACCAATCCAAGCAGAAGAAACTAATTCAGTAATAAAATCAGGAACATTTTCTCCATAATAAATAAAATCTTCAGCAGATTTTTCAAAGTCTTTTTGCAATTTTGTAGCAAAAGAAGAATCAAATCCAAACGCATCATATTGAGCTTGTGCCAATGGCATTAATTTAGCTACAGCTTCTCTAGATTTTTTCTGATGCTCAACAGATGGAACAAAACCAGATGTACTAATAAATCCACCTTTTGGTTTTCCTGCATTAAACGCTTTTAATTTTGCAGTAACTTGTTCTTCACGCTGCAAAGTATCTTGAACAGAATTTCCACTTACAATAAACCAACCAGAAGGACTGTATTGCAAAACTTTAGATGCAATAATTTCATCTTGTAATTCTCGTCCTTCTTTTTCGTAAAGTTTTTCAACTTTGTTTTCAACTTTTACATTTTTATGGAAAATTAATAACATTCCAATTGAAACTATAAACAAACAAGTAACAACAATTCGTCCAACAAGTTTTTTGTTATACCAAGATGGAGTTTTAATAAATCTTGCTAAAGCAACTTTTCTTCCATGTTCAGGAATTGGAATATAAGGATACAACGCAATAACTGTAAGGAATGTACTCAAAAGACCTGACATTGTAAAAATTGCCATTTGCTTCAACAAATTAAACGGAGCAAATACAAGAATTAAATAACATAATTCAGTAGAAACCAATGAAAGAATCAATCCATTCATCAAATGCTTTCTTACATCTCTACCAGAAGATAAATCTTTATTTCCTTTCCAACTAACAAAATAATGCAAACTGTAATCAATACAAGAACCAATCAAACTTGTTCCGAATACTAATGTAAGAATGTGCATTTTTTTGAATATAATAATTGTTGTACAAAATGCTACAATCGTAGAAAGTATAATTGACCCAACAGAGAACAAAATTGGCTGTGGTCTTCTAAAAATGAACAATAAAACAGCCAAAACTGCAATCATAGAAATTGTTGAAATAAGCGTAATTTCAGAAGAAGCATTTGAAGAACTTTTATAACTGTGGAATGGTGTTCCAGAATAAGTAAATTGAGTTCCATCTTTTTCTAATGGATCACAAACTTCGTGAATTTGAATAATTGCGTTTGTTTTACTTGCTAATGCAGCACCTTCTTTACTTAAAACACCACGAATCATTATGTACCAACGACCTTCTGTATATGAAGCCAAAACTCCATCTTTTACAGACATCTTAGTTCCAGAATCTTTAAGTGTTTCCAAATAATATTGAAGACAAGTATCTCCAATCATAAAAGGGTCATCTTCCAATGTTTCTAATGAAGTCATTGTAAATGCGCTATAAGCTTTTGCCAAAGAATTCTGTGCAAAATTTTCTGGACCATTTGGTGAATTAAGTAATTCAATAGTTTTATTATCTAATAAATTGTATCTATATTTATTAATATAATTAAAAGCATCTCCAAAAGACGATGTATCCTGAAATAATGAAAGAGATTTAAATCTTGAACTTCCATTTAATTTTTCAAAAACTTCAATTGCTACAGATTTAGCAATATCAAAATTTTCATTAGAAACAAGAATAAATACATTCTGTCCTGTAATTTCTGTTAATTTTTCATCAGCTGCACTAATTGCTTTGCTATCCACTGGCTTTGGAAGCATATTAAATAAGTCAGCATCAATTTTTATTGCACTAGGTTTAAAAATACATAATCCAAGGAATAAACCAATGATTATAAAGTGATAAATTCCCCAAAATTTTAAATATGTTTTATTTTGATGTGAAGATAGACTTTTCATCTGCTGTTAACTCCTTTGGGTAATTATTATTTGTAAATGTATAAGCGATTGTATCACCAGAAGATTCTTCCATAACAATTTTGTCCATTTCTGCAAATGTTGGTGAATATGTTCCAGAAACAGTAAGTTTTTTTAATATCATTAAAACAGCTTCATCTTTTGGCAATAATTCAGCAGTCCAAGCATTTCCATTCATAGAAAAACTTACATCAAAATTTGATTGAAGCCCTACTATGTTACCAGAAAAAATAGAAGACAATGTTGTTGCTATACTTCCAAAGATTTGATTTGAAGATGCATCAATAACATTCTTTGAACCATCTGGCATTGTCTGAACGATTGATGTCATTCCTACAACAATAGAAGATGGAAATGGTTTTTCTGTTTTCCACATAATTCCATCAAGACTAAAAATAAATTTTCCACTTGATTTTAATGAACGATTTACCTTTTTTATAGTTTTTACTTGTGAAAAATCACCTTTCATAGTTGGATGTTCTGCTAATTTAGAACAAACATTTTCAAGTGTAACAGATTGAGCAAATGCTACGCTAGAAACGACTAATAAAACAAAAGTTTTTAATAAATTTTTCTTAAGATTCATATTTTACCTCATTTAATAACTTTTCAACTCTCTGAATAAATAATGAAGGACTTTCAAACTGAGATTCATTTGTTTCAAGATTCAAGGCCATTTGTGTTGTTTCAGCTTTTGTTGTCAGTTCACCATTACTATTGTATATTTCGTATTTTATTTTTATACGATTTTCATATTCCAGCAAAAAAGACTTAACAATAGCTTTTTCACCAAAATGCAAAGATCGTACATATTTCAAGTTTAGCGTAGTTACAGGAAAAGCAAAACCATCTTTTACCATTTCCTTATAGCCATATCCAATTTTATCAAGCAAAGCACATCTTGCAATTTCTAAATATTTAACATAATTTCCGTGCCACACAACTTGCATTGCATCTACATCAAAAAATTCTGCTGATACTTCTGTTTCTTCACTAATTAGATATTTATCCATTCTATTTCCCTACCTATTCTTGTAACAACCAAAAATTATAAAAATTATACCATTGATAAGGAAATTCTAAACATTTTCTTTCAAGGGAATTTATATATTCTGCACAAAGTTCGTTTATGCGATTTTCTCTTTCTAAACGAGGACAATCAAAATCAATTTTAGACTTTTCAACAAAAATATGATTTTTAGGATTTAATGTTATAGTTTTACTTCTTAATCCATACACAAAATACACAGGAGCTTTTAGTAATGCAGTCATCAAAAAAACTCCATAAGGAAAATCAGCATCTTTTCCAAGGAATTTTTGTCTAATATATCTTGTACGAACTCTTGCACTTGTTCTATCTGCAGCAACAACAACCAAACCGCCATTTTGAATACTTTCTTGCAAAGTACAAATTGTATCAGGTCCAATATCTGCTGCATCAATAACATTAAAACTTACACCAGGATTTACTTCTTGCAAAGTTTTATTAAATTGTTCAGTTGATTTTAGTTCCATAATTGTAGTAACAGGAACATTTCTTGAGACACCTGTTCTATTAAAACTAGAAAGACTTCTTAAAAGTTCAATATTTCCCAAGTGGGAACCAATTAAAACAGCCCCTTTTCCAGAATCCAATAAATCAATTAGGTTTTGTAAATCATCATCATGTTTAATCAAATTTTCATAATTTTCTTTACCAAGCCAGCCCATCATTTTTTCCAAAACACATAATGAAAATGATGCTATTTGATTAAAAGGACTAATTCTTTTTGGTGATTTTCCTTCTGAAAATTCTTTTAACTGTTTTTGATAAATTTTACATTCTGTTCTTGCTCGTTTAGAAAAAATTAAATAGAAAAAACTTACAGGTACAACTAAAATATAAACACACCAAGCAGGTAAATGAGATAACAAAATTAGCAAAAGCTTTATTGGTTTATTACTTGAAACTACTTCTTTTTCATCTGACCAATGAAGCATTTCTTCTGATTTAATGTTATTTTCCACTATTATTTCTTACCTATTTTTCTAAAAATTAATATTGGCAAACGAACAATCATTCCAATAACAAGCCTTGCATAAGTACATGATATTCTAATATTATCCCTAACCATTCTAAAATTAGAAACGCCATCAATAGGATAATTAACTTTTACAGATTCAGAAACAATTTTTACGCCTTTCCATGAAAGATGAACCAATATATCAATATCGTAGCCCATTCTTCCATCTAAAATTGCATGACTTTTCAATAATTTATAATATGGCTTAACTGGATAAATTCTAAATCCAATCATTGCATCTTTTATTTCATTTGAAAGTGTAACAAAATGAATCCACGCATTTGCAATTTTTCTACCATTAACACGCTTTGCAGGAGCATTTTCATCATATTCTGGATAACCACAAATTACTGCTTCTGGATTACTCTTAGAAACTTCCAAAAAGTGACCAACTCTTCCAGCGTCATGTTGCCCATCAGAATCAATTTGCAAAATATGAGAAAGCCCCATTTCATAAGCTTTTCTCACGCCATCACTCATGGCTTTACCTTTTCCACCATTTTTTTTACGAGTAACAACTACAACCTTGGAATATTTTTGTTCTACTTCAGAAATAAATTTTTTGTTTACTTCATCATTTCCATCATCAACAACAATAATAGGAAAATTATATTCCGAAAGTTGCTTTACAACATATTCAAGAGTAGAACCATGATTATATACAGGAACAACAAAACCGTAATTCATTTTTTTATCACAAATAATTAATTATACAAAACAGCAAAAGAACCAGAAGAATAAGTTTTTCCTTCAATTTCTGCGTCGGCCATTGTAAAAGAAATAGATTTTTTTTCTGTGTTATGAGCTAAATCCAATTTAATTTTTGTATTTGGACGAATTGGTGCTGAAAACTTAATTCTTCTAATAGAAGGAACATAACGCTGAGTTCCAAAATATTTTTTAGAAAAACGAGTAATTACTTCAAATTGTGCTACAGCTGGCAACAATTTAAATTCAGGAAAGTGACCATCAAAAAAATCACTTGTTTCTGGAATTACAAATTCCAATGTTATTTTATCATCTGTTTTTTCAATAACTTTTTCATCAACAATACTGTGTAAATTAGTTTCCATTTTTAATTCCTCCAATTTTATTAAGAAGATGTTTTTTCAAACAAAGCTTCAATTTCAACTTTATGTTTTTTACCCTGTGCATCAACAGGAAGTTCTTCTACAAAACGCCATTTTTTTGGTAATACAACATTTTCAAAATATTGCATCAAGAAATCGTGAAAATATCGATTAATCAAATATTTTTCTGTATTTTCAAATTTCTTTTTACCTTCTTCATTAAGAACAATTGCCGCAGCCAAATATTGTCTAACATCATTTGAAAGTGCAATTACTTTTACATCATTCACTAAACCAGTTTGTAACAAACGATTTTCAACTTCTGTCATAGAAATACGCTTTTCTTCAATTTTTACAATGGAATCAGAACGACCTTTCAACAAAAATCTTCCATCTGGTAACATTTCAGCTAAATCAGCAGTTGCAAATCCTTCTGGATCTTTGATATATGGAGAAATAATTCTTAAACAGCCATCATCTCCCAACCAGATTTTTGCATTATCAAATGGGGTCCATTTTAATTCATCTTTAATTTGTTGACGATATGCAATTCCACTTGTTTCTGTTGAACCATAAACTTCTAGCGGACAAAAACCAAATACTTCAGTTGTTCTTACTGCTAATTCTGGACTAACAGCGCCACCACTTGTAAAAATCCATGTATCTTTTAATGGAAGTTTTTCTTCAATTTCTACAGTTCGCTTTAAAAATGCAGGTGTTGCAATAATTACATATTTTTCATCTGTTAGCTTTTCAAATTCTTCTGGGAATGTGATTCTTGAACGGCGGAACGGAACTCCCAAAGTAAAAGGCAATGACATTCCAAACAAAAATCCGTAAATATGATGCTGACTTACAGTTGTTACCAACTTACGAGATGTAAATTCTTTTGCCCATTTTGAAATAATAAACGCATTATCAAGTTCAAATTCAGTCATTCGCTGAGGAACGGCTTTTGGTTTTCCTGTACTTCCAGATGTAAACATCAAAATTTCTGTTTCATCAGAATTAATTTCAATATCGCATCTAAATTCTTCTTCAGTCGGAAGAACAGCATTTTCAATTAATGTAGGAATAAATGTTGAATCATCAACATTTTGGTCAGTTAAAAATTCTATGTTTTCAGTTTTTATTTCTTTAATAAAACTTTCTGATATATTCTGTGTCAAAAGTATTCTTTTTTTACATTGCAATAATGCAATAAAAGTCACTAAAAAATACCAATAATCTTCACAATGCAAAATCCAATCTTTTGCATCTTTTGAATTAATATACTTTCTTAATTTTGCTGTATCGATTAAAAAATCTTTCCATGTTTTATATTTTCCAGATGACCAAATTTCTTCATAACACAATACATAATCATCTGAGCGTGAATCTGATTTAAATTTTGTAAAAGAATAAGTTTTTATCATCTTTTTATCCACAATCTTACGAATAAATAATTCCACAATAAAAAGAAGTCCCATTAACACATAGGAAATTCCACCGTTATATATAGACCAGATTTTATTATTGAGTTCTTCGCTTCCAAAATTATGCAAAGCTGTATATGCTGCAATACTACCATTTATAATGAAAAAAGCACACCAAACAATCGTTACTTTTTTACAATATTTATTAACTTGTTGTTCATAAGAGGAACCAATAATTTTTTTATCAGTCATCGTTGCCAATCTAAAACACATATTAGGCTCAAAAATTAATGTTGAACCAAATACACTTAAAAGAGTAACGCTTATAACAACGGAATATAATTTTAGAAAAACAGATTGTCCTGTGATAAAACAAACAACTCCAGCAATTAAAAAAATCACAGAACTGACCAAAGGACGCCAATCCAGTGCTTTTTTTTCTTTTTTACTGTTAGAAGAGTTTTTTCCTGTTACACTTAAAAAAAATGCAAGTCCAAGAACAACCACACATAGCGACAAAATTCTTATTGGAAGTTTAAACACAACTAAAAGTGTAAAAACCAAAATAGGATAAACTGCCGCTAGTATATAAAAAAGAACTCGGAAAAAATTTTTCATTTATCCCATGTATGGAACTAATGCTTCAACAACATCTTGTACTGTTTTTACAGACTTGAAAATTGCAGGATCGATTTTTGTTCCTTCTGGCATGAATTCTTTCATTTTCTGAATAAGATCAATAGAATCGATAGAATCAAGTTCCAAATCATCGAAAAGAGTTGCATCAGGAGTGATTGCTCCGTCGTCAATTTCGAATTCTGAAACAAGAATATCCTTAAGTTTTGCAAAGATTTCGTCGTTTGACATTTCTAACCTCTCGCTTGTTTAATATATTCAGCTAAAGCATCTACCGATGCAAAATGCTTCTTGTTATCTGCACTTTCTGAAGAAAATTTTACTCCGAACTTTTTCTTTAATCCAACGCCTAATTCAAGTGCGTCAATAGAATCAAGTCCTAGACCTGCTCCAAAAAGTGGTTCTGAATCAACAATGTTTTCAGGAGTAATATCTTCTAACTGTAGTGTAGAAATAATTACTTCCTTAATTTCTCTTTTTAATTCATCCATTTTAATACCTCAAAAGTATATCTTCTCTAGTTTATAATCTTTAACAAAGAAATTCAAGTAACAAGCATAATATATATGAAAATACTAACAAACGTTGTCTTTTGTTAGAAAATCATACTACTTCTTGTTCAATTGATTATCTCGATTTGTAATATAATGATTATCATTTTCATCAACTGCAGCTAACACAACTTCTTGCATTTTATCTGTAAGGCGTTTTGCAGCAATTGTTTCTGTTAATTCCTTATATTCATCAATTTTGATTTCTGGTAAAAGTTTAAAATCGTATACATATCTTTCTGTGTGATTATAAGACCAAATTGGATCATGTTTTCCAAGACCGTATTTATCGTTTCCACCAACAAGAATTGGCTGAACATCGCAACCTGCATAATAAGCAATACGAGCAGCACCTTTTTTATACTGAGTTGAACCGTGTCTTGGAGTTCTAGTTCCTTCTGGGAAAATAATTACATTATTTCCATCATCAAGAGTTTCTTTGCACAAGCGACATAATTCATCAAAATCAAGAGAGTTTACAATATATGCTTGCTTAATTACACCAGCTAAAACAGTTTTTGTAAGTCCACCACGAACAATACAGTTTGCATTAGGAACAAGTGACATTATAAAAACAAAATCTAGCATTGATGGATGATTTGCAATAATTATTTTTGAATGAAGGTTTTTGAATTTTTCTCTATCTTCAACCTTTAATTTTACTGTTCCTGTTAAACGCATAAAATTAATAAAAAATCTAAATGACCCAGAAACAAAAGCTCTTGCAGCAGTCTGAAATTTTCTTTTTGGATGAACAAAAACTCTAATCCATGGAAAGACTAACAAAGCAAGAACTATACTACCTGTTCCAAAGAAAAGATAAAAAAACAATTTCATAAAAGCTCTATAAACATATAAAAACCAATTTTTTACTTTTGGTAATTCGTCATGATTATATTTTTCGTCTATTTCCTTTTTTTTCATTTTTATTTCCTATTATAAAAATTTTCTTAAAAAATCTTTTGGTGTTTTTGGGAAATCATCTAGCAATACAGAGTTTTCTATTTGTTTGGAACTTATTACAGCTGCAAATGCTAATGGTTCATTAGGAACAGGTTGTAAGTTTCCATATTCACTAGGAACATATTCATCTGCATATATAAAAATGATATTTTCTTCCGCACCACAAAGAACAGGAGCAACAGCGCCTTGCAACGCACTAATAAAATTTTCTTTTGATGGATAAATAACTGAATATCCACTTTTTAATTTTAATGAAAGTGTTGCCAACGCAATTGGAGTATTAAAAACTGAAAGTGAAAAACCAGCTGGCATTATTTCTGTATCTTCAATAATTCCTTCATTAATAGAAAATTCTCTTTCTATTTCGCCACGGAAGGATACAAAAACTTGTTTGTAATTTGCTGCCTCTGGATTTTTTTCAATCAAATCATGAACAACTTGAACTGTCATTTTACTAATTTGACTCAATCTTCTGCGGAACAAAGGGTCAGTAAATTCAAGTTTTGGAGATTCTTTTGCTTGTGTTATTTCTTTTTCGTTTTTTTTCCATAAGTCCCAGTCTTCTGAAGTTATAACTCCAGGAGCCCAAGGACTTACGCTTGAAACATATAATTCAGACACTTAAGCCTTCTTTCTGAAAACTAATAATGAATAACTATTTGAACCAAGATTATGATGTGCAGTTTTTAGTTCAAAACCAGCTTCGTTAATTGCATTAACAAGTTCTTCATAGCGATACATTTTGCTATTACCATTTGCCATACAAGTAAAATACAAAGATGTTGCCATCAAAGAATATGAACTTGCTTCAAAGTGTTGTTTATCCCACAATGGTTCCAAAACATAAACATTTGTTTCTGGAGTAGCAGCTTCATAAACTTTTTTAAGGATTTTTGTAATCTGGTGCAAGCTAAAACAATCTAAGAATTGACTCATCCACACTGCATCAGGGCTTGATGGAAGTTTTGTTGTTGAATCTAAAACATTTCCACTGTGAGTGTTAATTCTGTCTGCAAAACCAGCTTCTGCAGCATTTTTTTCTGCAACAGCAGTTTGTCCTGGTAAATCAACAATTGTTACTTTTACATCTGGATTATATTTACAACAACTGATAGACCATTTTGCTGTATTTCCACCAATATCAACTAAAGTTTTTGGTTTTTCTGCAAAAACAATTGGTAAAGCTTCTGGGAAGGCAATATCACTATAGAAGTGATCAAATTCAAACCAACTTTTTTTTGCTTTTTCTGGAAGTGTTGAAAGTGCTTCGTAAATTGTTGTCCACTGTGTACCAAAAACTTTTAACCCTTCTGGTTTACCGTTTTTTACAGAATCAACTAAATCCCAAGCACCTTGATAACAAATATCGTTTGTAAAGTTGAAGTTTACTTTTGTTAAATCATCTTCAAGTAACATCCAACCAATTTTTCCAATTACAAATTTTTCTTCGCTACAATTTGGAACTAATTTAATTACATTCATTCCAAGAGCCATTTCACAAAGAACACCTACTCCATATTCTGAAATTGATGTTTTTTCTGAAAGTGCTTTACAAGAAATTCCGTCATCACCAGCGTCTTCAATAGCTTTTAAGATTCCTAATTCAATCATTCCACGAATTGCCTGAAAGCAAAGTGGTGCAAAAGCTATTTTTTGTGCTTCGAATTTTGCATCAACAGCACGAATTTTGTCTGTTGAAAATTTGTTCATATCAAAAAAAGAAGAATCCATATTATTTTCCTATGGAACGAAATTTACACCATATACGGATTTTTTACAAGTATACACTTTTTTTTTCCATATAATAGCACTTTAATATAGATAATTAATAAAATACCATGCTATTATTTTGCTTGAGGTATTTATGAAGAAAAAAATATTATCTATTTTTATTTCATTCTTATTTGTTATTTCATTAAATGCTGCTTCAAAATTTAAGTTAGCAAACGGAATAACAATTATTTTTGAAGGTTGCCAAGATGGTTCAGTAAGCATTGAAGCTATGGCAAAAAAAGCAAAAGCTCCAACAAAGGAATTTGAATTAAAACGCCAAAGTGCTAAAGAAAATTTCGTTAAAAATTCTGAAGGAATTTATGAATGGAACAACTATGACTTGATTCCAACAGAAGACGGATATTCACTTTGTTACAATGATGAAGAAATTTATAATTCCAAATTTTCTGAAGAAAAAAATTTACTACGCGAAATCCGCACATGGAAAACTGCACAAAATTTCTACGGTTTTGGAGAAGCTTCTCGTTATGTAAATTTGCGTAATCAGTCTTTTACAATTTTTAATGAATCAAAATACGGCGACCACGCATATTTATTTATTCCATTTTACATAACAGACACAGGAATTGCTGTTTACTACAACGCCAACGGAAAAGACAAAATCTATTTCCAAGACGGAACTGATTCCCAAGTTTACAGAAGTGAATACAAACGCATTCAAAACTTTGTTCGTGTTGACGCAAATGCAAAAGAAAGCGTTTCAAAATTCTATGAAGAAACAGAAAGTACATGTATGATGCCAAAATGGGCATTTGGATATATTCAGTCCAAATACGGATACAAATCACAAGAAGAAGTTGTTGCTCTTGTAGAAGATTTCAAAAAACGCAATATTCCACTTTCTGCAATTGTTCTTGACTTATATTGGTTTGAAAAAATGGGAGACATTTCTTGGACAAGCAAAACTTTCCCTGAACCAAAAAAAATGGATGAATATCTTGAAGAAAATGGTGTAAAACTTATCACAATTACAGAACCATTTTTTACAATCAATTCTGCAAATTACAAAGAATTAGAAAAATCAAATCTTTTGTGCAAAAATGACAAAGGCAAAATTCAAATCTGGCGTGATTGGTGGTGCTTAGAAGATAAAGCTGGTGGAGCTTTATTCAATCCTTTAGGAAAAAAAGCAAGCGAATTTATGGGCAAAAAATATGCTCAAATGATTGATTCTGGAATAGACGGATTCTGGACTGACCTTGGAGAACCTGAAAAAGCTCCTGCAAACACAAAATACGGAAAATTCATAGAACAAGATTTCCACAATTATTACAACTTCTATTGGTCAAAAGCTCTTTTTGAAGGTGTAAAAAAACATTATCCAGACAAACGATTATTCATTATGTCTCGCTCTGGCTACACAGGAAGCGGAAAATTCAATGTTTCTGTTTGGTCTGGAGATGTTGGAGTTTCTTGGACTGCATTAAAAAATCAAGTTGCTTACGGTATAAACGCTGGATTAAGCGGACTTCCTTATTGGGGAAGCGATGTTGGCGGATTCGTTCAAGAAAAAACTTATCCAGAATTATTTGTTCGTTGGCAACAATTTGGAGCATTTACTCCAATTTACAGAGCCCACGGAACTGGCGCACGCGAACCATGGATTTTTACAGATAAAGAAACTGAAATCGTTTCAAAATATATTAACTACAGAACAGCCTTAATTCCTTATGTATATTCAACTGCTCGTCAAACAATGAAAGGCCTTCCTATGATGCGTCCAATGTTCTTTGAAGATGTAACAACTCCACAGGAATTTGTAGAAAATCAATTCTACTTTGGAGACAGCATTCTTGTTGCTCCTATTGTAAAAGAAATTTCTATGGAAAAAGAAAGAACTGTTTATCTTCCAAAAGGAACTTGGTATGACTTTGAATCTATGAAAGAAGTAAACAGCAATGGTGAAACAATTTCTGTAAAATCTGAAATTGAATCAATTCCAGTTTATATAAAAGAAGGCGCAATTATTCCTTGTGAAAAAGATGGAACAAATTACTTGTTCATTATTCCTTCTGATTCTGAATCTTCTTTTGTTTTATACAACGACGACGGAGAAACTGAACAATATAAATCTGGGGCTTTTGCAGAAACAACTTTCACTTTGAATAAATCTTCTATTAAAGCTTCTACTTCTGGAAAAAACGAATTCTTGTGTAAAGAATTTACACTTGTAGTTCCAAAGGGAACTAAAGTTACTGGTGAATGGAATAAATCTGGAAGATTTATGACAAGAAAAGTAACTTTAGATGAATTAAAATCTGAAGTAACTTTATAAAAGCTGATGTGACTTTTTTAAGGAAGGCGCCTAGCCCGACTTGGAAAAGTTGCGCAGCAAGTGGTGGCTTTTGCCACCACCGAGCCTCTGGCGGGCTTTGTAAAGGCGGTTTACTGAATGCCTTTGCTTCTGTTTATTATTAATTTGATTATTAAAAAAAAGATTAGTGAGCCTAAAAATGCGCCTAGTGTGTCGGCTAGCCAATCGCTGACTGTGCAACTTCTGCCAGGCGTAAAACTTTGATGTATTTCGTCGATTATTCCGTAAACGGAAACTATTAGCGTTGGTAAAATTAATTCCTTTATGGAAAGACCTTTTAAATTGCAGGCAAACGCAACCCAAAAAGCCAATCCACCAAAACAAACTAGATGAACTAATTTATCTGCATAAGGAAATGAAGGCATTTTTTCTATCGTAGGCTGACTGGATAAATATACGCTTATTGAACATATAATTATCGCAGGCACCCACTTAAGAAGTTTTTTTAAATCCATTAGATTTCGATTTCGCCTTTGTAAAGAAGTTCTGCTCCACCTGTTAGGTAAACTGTATCTTCTGTGTATTTTACAGATAATTTTCCACCACGAACATTTACTGTTATGTCTTCATTCATTGGACAATATCCGTTTAATACAGCAGCAATTGCAGCGGCACAAGCACCTGTTCCACAAGCTGGAGTTTCGCCATTTCCTCTTTCCCATGTGCGCATTTTTAATTCGTTTCTTCCTACAACACGAACAAATTCTGTATTAATTCGTTTTGGGAATACTGAATCATTTTCAAACATAGGGCCGATTATTTCTACATTTACTTTGTCTACAAAACCACAGAATACAACACAATGTGGATTTCCTACAGAAAGACAAGTTACATCGTAATTCATTCCGTTTACTGTAAGTGGAACATTTACAATTTTTCCGTCTTTTGCTTCTAATGTTGTAGGCAATTTTTCTGGAGCAAATTCTGGTTTTCCCATATCTACAGAAACTGCAGAAACTTTTCCGTTTAATTTATAGATTGTAAGATTCTTTACACCGTTTTGTGTTTCTACTGTAATTTCTGCTGTTGGTTCAGTTGGATTATGATTATCTGCAATTCCATTTACATTGTTATCAAACAAATATTTTGCAACTGCTCTTAATCCGTTTCCAGACATATTAACTTCTGTTCCGTCTTGATTGTAGAATCTCATTGCAGCATCAGCTTTATCACTCTTTTCTACAATAATCAATGAATCAGCACCAATTCCTGTACGACGATTGCACAAACGAACTGCTAATCCTGCAGGATTACTTACAGGCTGTTCAGAAGTATCAACTAAAATAAAGTCGTTTCCTGTACATTCCATTTTGTAGAAATGAAGTTTTTCTCTTGATGTTCTTAAATCATTGATATCAACAAGTTCTACATTGTTTACATCGTAGTTAGAAGCTAAACAATCAGCGATTGCATTTGCTGTATCTAATGATGTCAAACATGGAATATCTCTTTCTACTGCATGACGACGCATTTTTACTGAATCAGCTCTTGGGTCACGGCCTTTTGCAGATGTAGAAATTACATAATCAATTTTGCCTGTATCAAGAAGTGTTAGTAAGTTATCTTCTGAATTTTCGTGAATTTTGTTTACAACTTCAACTTCCATTCCAAAGTCTGAAATTGTTTTTGCGTTTCCTTCTGTAGCGTAAAGTTTAAATCCCATGTCATAGAATTTCTTTGCTAATTCAGGAAGTTCGTATTTATCTGTTTTTCTTACGCTGAACAAAACGCCACCATTGCGTTTCATTGTGTATCCAGCAGCAAGCAAACCTTTGAAAATTGCTTCTTCTCTTGTTGCAGCTAAACCTAAAACTTCACCAGTAGATTTCATTTCTGGACCAAGATGAGTATCAACATCCATCAATTTTTCAAAACTGAATACTGGAACTTTTACTGCAAAATATGGAGGGATTCTGTACAAGCCAGTTCCGTATCCCATATCTTTAATTTTTTCACCAAGCATTGCGCGTGTAGCAAGTTCTACCATTGGAACGCCTGTAACTTTACTGATATAAGGAACTGTACGACTTGAACGAGGATTTACTTCAATAATGTATAAATCATTGTTGTAAATCAAATACTGAATATTTACTAAACCTTTTGTTCCAAGTTTTAATGCTAAATCCTGACTTTGTTTAATGATTTTTTCACGAAGAACATCATTTAAGTTCCAGCTTGGGTAAACAGCAATAGAGTCACCAGAGTGAATACCTGTGCGTTCAATGTGTTCCATAATTCCAGGAATAAGAACATCTTCACCATCACAGATTCCATCAACTTCAAGCTCAATACCCATCATGTACTGGTCAATAAGAACTGGATTTTCAATTCCCTGTGCCAAAATGATTTTCATGTATTCTTTTACATCATCATCATTAAATGCAACAATCATGTTCTGTCCACCAAGAACATAACTTGGACGAAGCAATACTGGATAACCTAATTTTTTTGTTGCTTCCAAAGCTTCTTCACAAGTAAAGATTGTTAATCCTTTTGGACGATTGATATTTAATTTTTCACAAAGTTCTTCAAATCTTTCACGGTCTTCTGCAAGGTCAATTGAATTTGCACTTGTTCCCAAGATTTGAATTCCTTGACTGTCTAAGAATTTTGTAAGTTTAATAGCAGTTTGACCACCGAATGCAACTACAACACCAATTGGTTTTTCTGTGTTGATAACGCCCATTACATCTTCTGGAGTAAGTGGTTCAAAATACAAACGGTCTGCTGTGTCAAAGTCTGTAGAAACTGTTTCTGGGTTATTGTTGATAATTGCAACTTCATAACCAAGTTTTTTCAAGTTCCATACACACTGAACACTTGCGTAGTCAAATTCAATTCCCTGTCCGATACGAATTGGACCAGAACCAAGAACTACGATTGTTCCTTTGCTAGAACGATTTTTTAAGTTTTTAAGATAATCAGCTGATTCGTTTTCACAATTATATGCTGAATAGAAATATGGAGAATCGCTTTCAAAACGACCTGTACAAGTGCTTACCAATTTGAAACTTGAAGGAATGTGTGCAAGTTTGCCTTCTTTTACAAGTTTTGCAGCTTCTTCTGCTTCTTTTAGATTTCCTAATGCACCTGTAATTGTTACACCAGAAACATCTTGAATTAATTTGTCTGGGAAACCAGCTTCTTTTAATTCTTTGTATTTTTCTAATGTTAATTCTGCTTTTCCGTTTTTAACATCTTCAAGGAAGTGTTCGTTATTAACAATGTTTTGGAATTTATCTAAGAACCACCAATCAATTTTTGTGATTGCGTAAATTTCTTCGTGAGTTAAAATTCCACGATACATTGCTTCATAAACTGCAAAAATTCTTTGGTCTGTACATTCACCAACTCTGCGTTTAATGTCTTCATCGCTTTCTGTTGTAAATGCTTTTAAGCGCATTGAATTTACACCGATTTCAGCACCGCGCATTGACTTCATCATTGCTTCTTCAAAGTTGTGACCAATAGCCATAACTTCACCAGTAGCTTTCATCTGTGTTCCCAAATCGCGTTTTGCATAAACAAATTTATCAAATGCAAATCTTGGGAATTTTACTACAGTGTATTTTACAGATGGCTGGAAAATAGTTCCATCTGGATTTGATTTAGTAATTTCTGGAATTGTGTAACCAATAGCAATTAATGTTGCAACTCTAGCAATTGGATAACCAGATGCTTTAGAAGCAAGTGCAGAAGAACGGCTAACACGAGGATTTACTTCAATAACAGCATAATCCATTGAATTTGGTTTCAATGCAAACTGAACATTACATCCACCTTCAACACCAAGAGCGTTTACAATGTCTAATGCTGCATTTTTAAGCATATCGTATTCTGCTTGATTCAAAGATGCTGTTGGAGCCATAACAATTGAGTCACCAGTATGAACACCAACTGGATCAATATTTTCCATAGGACAGATTGGAATACAGTTTCCTGCTGCGTCGCGCATTACTTCAAATTCAATTTCTTTCCAACCTGTAATACATTTTTCTACAAGAATCTGATGAATTGGAGAACGATGTAAACCGTTTGCAGCAATTTCTACCATTTGGTCGTGATTATATACAATTCCACCACCTGTTCCACCAAGTGTAAATGCAGGACGAATAATTACTGGATATTCAAGAACTTCTTCTGCATATTTAATTGCTGCTTGCAAATCTGTGTGAACTTCAGAAGGAATACATGGCTGATTAATACTTGCCAAACAATCTTTAAATCCCTGTCTGTCTTCAGCTTTATCAATAGTTTCTGGATTTGCACCCAAAAGCTGAACATTATGTTTTGCCAAAAATCCTGATTTAGCTAATTCCATAGAAAGAGTTAAACCTGTTTGACCTCCTAAAGTAGAAAGCAAACTATCAGGTTTTTCTTTTTCAATAATACGCATTACTGTTTCTAAAGTAAGTGGCTCAATGTAAATTTCATCAGCCATTGCGTGATCAGTCATCAAAGTTGCTGGGTTTGAGTTTACAAGTACAACTTCAAGCCCTTTTTCTTTAAGTGCTTTACAAGCTTGATTTCCTGCATAGTCAAATTCTGCAGCCTGTCCAATAATAATTGGTCCAGAACCAATAACCATAACTTTGTGAATTTTTGGATTTAAAGGCATATATTACTCCCATCATTATTTTGCAAAATGTATAAAAAAACCGGTCTAAAAAGGCCGGCATTAAAATTCAAAAAAATCAATAAAAACACAAACACTAATAATAGAGAGAACTAATTTATTAATTTTTGTGCTGCAAATTGTTTTCATTCTAAACGAGTATTATATTGAATTTTTAATTCTATGAATAGTATTAAAACAAAGAAATTATATATATCCACAAAAAAATTGCACAGGCAATCATCTTCAATCCAGTTCCCAAAATAAAGCCTTTAAAAGAACCAAACGCTGCTTTTATAGCTCGACTATTATCAGATGAATCGTGAATTAATTCCCCAATGTACGCACCACAAAAAGGCCCAAGTATAATTCCAATTGGCCCAATAAAAAATCCAATAATCAACCCAATAGTAGAACCCCAAGTTCCTTCTTTACTTCCGCCAGATTGCTTAGTAAACACAACAGGAAAAATATTATCCACAATTGAAACAACAACAGCAATAACTCCTGTAATAACTAATGCCACAACAGAAATATTTGTGTATTCAGAAAAAAACGCAACCAAAAGCCCAATCCAAGATAAAGGAGCTCCTGGCAACACAGGAACAATAGTTCCAGCAAAACCAACAATAATTAATACTGCGCCTGCAACAGCAAGAAAAATATCTAAAGCCATAAAAACATTCTATAACAAAAATATTCAATTATCCATAAAAAGTTATCTATAAAAAGTTACTATTTACATATATAATCTCACTTATGCTAAATACAATAATAATTCAACCACCACTTGTTCAATTAAATACTCCTTACCCTTCTGGAGCATATCTTCTTTCTTTTTTTAAGGATTTATATTCAACACACAAAATCAATGGACAAGTAAAATGGTATGATTTAAGCACTGAACTATTTCATAAAATATTTTGCAAAGAAGGCCTATCATTCATTTTTAATAAAACACAATCCCAAGCATTAAAACTTGCAGATAAATACGAACAACAAAATAACGACAACGCAGCATTCCAATTACGAAGATATATTTCACAATCAGAAAAATGGTGCAATTGGATAGACATAATAATCAAAATCTTATGCAACGGAAACAGAGAATACACCCACGAATTTGTTCGTTCAGCCCATGTTCCACGGGGAAACAGAATGGAACAATATTTGTCAAACTTAAACCGCGATGTAACAGTTGAAGATTCACAAATATTAGCAAGCCTAGCCTTAGCAGATTTAGCAGATTACATAACCACAGTTTACGACCAAAACTTTGCCCTCATACGATATGCAGAAAGACTTGCCGTAAGCACTGCAACTTTTTCCCAAGCGGAAGCACAACTTAATTCCCCAATCCTAACTGACTTTTACAAACCATTACTACAAAACATATTTCAGCAAACAAAGGGAAACACATTGTTCTGCATATCGATTCCTTTCCCAGGAACTTTTGTTTCTTCACTATTCACAGCAAAACAAATTCGTTCCCATTACAAAAATCAAGCAGCAATTTCTTTTGGTGGCGGATACATCAACACAGAACTCAGAAATATTACAGATGCAAAATTATTCCAATATTGTGATTTCATCAGTTACGACAAAGGCTACGGAAGTTACTTATCACTTTTTAAAGATTTAAACTTTCATTCAGAAAATCAAACGCAAAATCCAATCTTGCAAAAACTAGATGGAACTCAATATTACAAAATCACATACAACCACAATAACAAAATAATTCCTGCCCAAGAAGAAAACATAGAATTCCAAAAGCAAGAATGTTCAATCATAAAAAAACTAGTTCCTGATTTTACGCAAATAGATTTTTCAAAAAGCCCAAAACTCACCGACGACACAAACCCAATGCACCGAATTTGGAACGACGGTTCTTGGCTAAAAATCTACATGGCATACGGATGTTACTGGCATAGATGCGCCTTCTGCGATACAAGCCTTGATTATGTAAAAGATTTCCAAACAACCAATATACAAAACCTTTACAACGGAATTTATGAACAAGCAAAAAAAACAGGCATCTACGGAATTCACTTTGTAGACGAAGCTTGTCCTCCAATTGGATTACAGCAGTTAGCATTGTCTAACTGTAAACAAAATCCAAAACTCACATTTTGGGGAAACATACGCTTTGAAAAAACTTTCACCCGAGATTTAGCAGATTTACTTTCCTACGGAGGACTCACTGCTGTTTCTGCGGGAATAGAAATTGCCACAGGTTCAGGATTATCAACAATCAACAAAGGCACAGAAATCGAACACATAATCGCAGCCTGTTGTGCCTTCAAAGAAGCAGGAATTTTAATCCACTCATATATGATTTTTGGCTTTTGGAACCAAACTCCACAAGACCTAATAAACTCAATGGAAACTTTAAGACAAATGTTCCAAGAAGGATTATTAGATTCAGCCTTTTGGCACAAATTCACATTAACAAAACATTCCACAGTTTATAAAGAATGGGAACAAGGCAAACACCCAGACCTAAAACCAATTCCACAAAGTCCAACACAATTTGCACAAAACAACATCAGCTTTGAAGGCGAAGAAAAAAGCCAAAAATATTCCGACCCACTCAACGCCGCATTAAACCAATGGATGCACGGGCAAAACCTACAAAAAAAAGTAGAAACATATTTTCCATTCAAAATGCCACAACCAACAATTGCAAAAAATTTCGTTCAAAGCCAAATTCAAAATTACGAAGAAAAACGCAACAAAGCATTTACAACAATCCCAGCCCCAACACAAGAATATGTTTGGCTCGG
>JAEIGA010004617.1_pt1 | contig 21284 bp, 15 predicted proteins | sample 9270691 | NCBI WGS metagenome assembly JAEIGA01 (sample SAMN17057246, study PRJNA624740) | gut metagenome | biome: biome; isolation source: fecal sample | host: Bos grunniens | place: China: Xizang | collected 2019 | reverse complement strand
ACTTTAAACCCTTAACGCTATTTATCTACTTACTGCCAATATTAGTTTCACTTTTTACTTTGTAGCCCATAGGAGAATCGAACTCCTCTTTCAAGAATGAAAATCTTGCGTCCTAACCGATAGACGAATGGGCCTTACCTTAACCAAAATCCCGTTGGGGCTTGATTGCGAGTGCAAAGGTACGGCTTTTTTTCTTACTACCAAATAAAACTGGATTTTTTTTATCAAAATATTATCACATTCTGAAAAATATTCAGGATTAACTGTAATTTTGCAAGACGAAAGTAACAACGGCGGGTCTTAAACCTCGTTTTCCCTTCTCCTCATCCTTGTGGCAGTTACTACTGTGTTAGAGACTGTGTGTGATGTTTACGGGGCCTAACGCCTTTCGCTCACGTATGCCTCCCACTTTCTGAAAACTAATTAGGAGATAAACTTAACTAACTCGGAGTTAAATGAAACTAAGTCCGAGTTTGTTTTAACCCTCTCGGATGGATTTTTTTCTAAATGGCATTTGTGGAGTTTCGTTGCCGATACATATTATATATATGTGTAAGGTATGGCGCTTGCCTGCTATTGTAGTTGAATATATTGCTTTTCTTTCTATGCTGATAACATCTCGTGCTATCATACTTTCCATTGTGCGTTATTCTGACGACTCATTGATTGCAGATTCTTTCACTGAGGAGCAGGGGCGTGTGGGATTCTTAGTAAAAATCTCGCGCTCGGCTCGTGCTGCAGTACGTTACACGCTCTTTCAGCCACTTGCCGTGTTGGAAATAACTTGGGATCATCGTGCAGGAACTGGTTTGGCTCGCCCGAAGTCCGTGCGCTCAGCACTACCTTTCGCTTCGTTGCCTTATGATCCTTATAAATCTGCTATGGGACTCTTTATCGCAGAATTTCTTCATCATGCGTTGAGGTCAGAACCCGCGTCTACACATTTATATAATTATATAGAGCAATCCATCAACTGGCTCGACACGTGTACGCGCAATTTCTCGAATTTTCACTTGGTATTCTTGGTGCGCCTCACGTATTTCCTGGGTATATCGCCCAATGTTGAGCACCCCGAGCGCTACAAATTCTTCGACCTCCGCGCTGGCACTTTTGTTGCCGACCGTCCAAATCACGTGGATTATCTTGTCGACCCAGAGGCTCAGTTTATACCGATGCTCTTGCGCATGCGCTACGAAACGATGCACATATTCCATTTCAACGGTGCCGAGCGTACGCGCCTTTTGCGTTACATAAATACCTATTACCGCCTCCACCTTGAGGGGATGCCCGACCTCAAGTCATTGGACGTGTTAAGTGAGGTGTTTTAATCCCGAATAGAATGGGTGTATTGGCATGTCGAGTATATAAACAGCATGAGTATTGCACAAATTTTGGATATGTGTGCAAAATATATGCACAAACTTTTGTTGGTTGTGCAATTTCTTCGTAATTTTGCACCTGAAATCCAAAACCAATCCCAATTATGAAGAAAGTATTAACACTTATCCTCCTTGCGGTAACGTTTATTTTGCCCTCATTCGCACAGGCTGGATTGAACGACAAGGCTGACAATATTGTTGGCGAGTATCTTACGGACCGTGGTGGCAAGAAGAGCAAGGTGCGTGTGACTAAGGAAAAGAATGGCACTTATACGGCTCAGGTATTCTGGGTAGAACAGCCCCTTGACGCGAATGGTAAGAAGCGTAAGGACGTGAAGAACCCCGATGAGAAGTTGCGCAACGTGGATATCGACAAGGTGGTCATCGTGCGCGGTCTCAAGTACGACAAGGATGATAAGGAGTGGGGCGATGCCAAGATCTATGACCCCTCAAAGGGTATTCGTGTGAACGTAACGGCTTACTTTGAATCACCCAAGAAGCTTAAACTCCGTGGCACGATTCTCGGTATAGGCACAACGCTTTATTGGACAAAGATTAAGTAATAACGTAGTGTTTATACCCCACTTTCAAACGCTCAAAAGGCGCTTCCGAAGGTGCTGAAATATCTTTCTGGAGACTGTTCCTAAGCAGGGAATAGTCTCCTCTTTTTTTGTGCAATCAAACCTCCCATAATAAAAATTTTTGAATTACGCAATAGTTTGTAAATCTCAGATAATCAGTCGATTTTGTGATTTCAAAAATTGCATATACCTTTGCACCGTCGTTCGAACAGACAAAGTTTTTTGTAATTCATAAATTAAATTCCGTTTGTGTATGATGCAAAATTTGAAAAAGGGTTTTCAGCAGTGTGTGGCGTATGTAACTTTGGGCTTGGCGTATCTTCAGGCGTTGGGAGTGCTGATTTGCGCGGTAGTCTACTCTGTGTTTCATCGCGGATTTTATGAAGTGCGTTTCATAAAGGTTCGTGGCAAGTGGTACTGCAAAGTTCCGGGATTTCCCAAGGCACTTTTTGAGCACACGATGATGGTGGCTGGCGCGGCAAATATGCTTGAATATTACGCGCAGGGAGACGATGATATTACAGTGCAGATAAGAATCCCTCGCAAGAAGGAGTACGATTGTTTTTGCGGTTTTCGTTTAGAGCAGACAAGTGCTACGTTGACGGGAGGTGCTTTCTATAAAGACCCGCACGGATTTTTTAACGAGGAGTTTTGGCTTTGCCCCGTCACCTTGTTCTTGCTGGGTAAGTATCCCAAGAAGATTTACATCTATAGGGTTCATAAAGCGCAGACACACTGTCCTGTGTTTTATTGGTAGGCGTGGCGGTGTGTGACAGGTGGGAAAAGAAAGAAGGAGGTTGTGACGTGATGGTCACAACCTCCTTCTTAAAAGTGAAGTTTACTCAAATGCTGCTTGAATCTTGGCGGCAATTTCCTGCATTTCCTCGGGTGAGAGCTGGAGCTTCTCACGGCGGAAGTCCATATCGCCTTCCGAGTGAAGGGGAATGAGGTGGATGTGTGCGTGTGCTACTTCAAGTCCAAGCACTGCCATACCTACTTTCTTGCAAGGGAACGCTTTTTTGATGGCTTTCGCTACACGCTTGGCAAAGAGCAGGAGAGCGGCATATTCTTCGTCCTCAATGTCGAAAATGTAGTCCGTTTCCTTGCGGGGAATTACCAACGTGTGCGCCTTACCAACGGGATTGATGTCAAGGAAAGCGTAGAAGTTTTCGTCTTCTGCACACTTGTATGAAGGAATTTCGCCTGCTGCGATTTTTGAAAAGATGCTCATGGTGTGAGGATAGTTTTAAGGTTGAGATTTAGAGTGTATAAAGTTTTGAGGCTGGCCTTATGGTCTGCATATTCCGTATCTGTGGCAGGGATATGAGGTTTGTGTTTCATCCGAAAGGTCCTTCAATAATCAAATCCTTACAATCTTCATTCCCAACCCTCGCAGTTTGCTTATGCAGTGATTTCAAGAATTTCTAATTTGATCATTCCGCTGGGAATCTTGGCTTCAGCGATTTCGCCTACCTTTTTGCCGAGGAGCGATTGGGCAATGGGAGTGGTAGAAGAAATCTTACCTGCGCGAAGGTCGGCTTCGCTTTCGCTAACGATGGTGTACTTCATCACCATGCCGTTAGCAATGTTCTTCATCTTTACAGTAGAAAGAATCTGCACGATGTCGGTGCGAATGCGTGAAGCGTCAATAATTTTAGCTTCAGCAATCGTAACCTTCAACTGCGCAATCTTCGCTTCAAGGTTCGCCTGAGCTTCCTTAGCAGCGTCGTATTCTGCGTTTTCAGAGAGGTCTCCCTTGTCGCGTGCCTCTGCGATAGCAGCCGAAGCGGCAGGGCGATCTACGGTTTCCCACTCATGGAGTTGCGCTACGAGTTTGTCGTAGCCTTCTTGTGACATATAAGCCATTACTTCAAAAAATAGTTTTGGAGGGGCGCCCCTCCGTGTTTGTATTATGCGTTGTTTGGAATTTATAAAAACGGAAAGAATCCCGGTTGCACACCGGAATCCTTTCGTAATCCTTAGAATTTCAAGGCAAATGTACACCTTAATTTCGTTTGGGCAAAATTATTTGCCGAAAAAATAGGCTAAGGGCTGCTTTTAGGGGCTTTTGTGGGAATAAAGCCTGGGGAGAAATGCTGATTGTGGCGTGTGTGATTATTTTTTCGCAAACGTGGTTACTTAAAATGGGCTTATGTCAAAAAAATGGATTACTTTTGCATTTCTAATACACATTATATATATGGCAACCAAACAAACTACACATAAAACCAAGGCCAAGACCGCTAAAAAGGTGGTGAAGGAGTCGTCAAACGAACCTTCATTCTTGCAAGTGGTGTTTGGCAGCTTTTATTCCACCTTGCGTAGTCAGAAACTCTGGGTAAGTATCGGCGTAACCATTTGCATTTTATCGATATTGCTTGCTGTGTCGTTCGTAAGCAATATCCAGTTGGGCTATGCCGACCAAGCCAATCTTGAAGAGGGACTTCCCGTTGCGGCAAAGAATAGTGTTGGCCGTATGGGGGCAATTATTTCTGATTATTTCATGGCAAAATGCTTCGGACTCTGTGCCTTCTTTATCCCCATCTTTACTTTCTGCTTGGGACTCAAGGCTATTGGAGCCAGCAAAGTAATCTTGCGTAAGTGTTTCGTACAATGCGTGCTTTGGCTCGTTTGGGGGTCGGTAGCATTGAGTGTAGTGAGCTATCATCTTGCCGATTTTACCCATTTGCGTCTCACATTCCCCCTTGGAGGTGAGCATGGGGAGGAAGTGCGCAAGTACCTTGAATTGCAAATCGGTGTGGCTGGTACATTAACTCTGTTGGGCGTGTTGGCACTCTGCTATGTGATATATTTTAGCAGCAAGGCCGTTATCTTTATCCGTACGTTGCTCAATCCTGCTGACTATATCAAGAGTAAACTTCCCAAACGTAATACCGAGGAAGGCGAGGATGGGGACGTAGTTCCCGAAGAAACTTCAGAAGAAGCGCCCGCGCAAATTGAAGAAGTGCAGACGGAAGAAGGTGCTCTGATGGTCGACCTCACAACGGGCGAAGTAATCGAACCTGAAGGCACAACGGAGGGAGAAACTCCCGATGGAGAAGCCGAGGATGCCGAATTGGCAAACGAAGACGGCGAACCTGCAGCTGTAGAACAGACGGAGGGTGATGAACCTTCGGAGGAAACTGCTGACAATGCCGCACTGGACCTCAGCGTTGAGGTTTCGCAGCCAGAAGTCCGTGAAGAAGGCTTTACGGTAGAGGAAGGCACGCATGAGGAAGCGGCTTCGGGGCAAACACTTGAGGAACTCAAATTGCAAGGTCCCTACGACCCCAAAAAAGACCTCGAAAACTACCGCTATCCTACGCTTGATTTGCTTAAGAAGTACGAGGGTGGCGACCTTCAACTCAATAGCGAGGAATTGAATGCCAATAAGGACCGCATCATTGAGGTATTGCGCAACTTTGGCGTAGAGATTTCAAGCATTAAAGCGACAGTCGGACCCACCATTACGCTTTACGAAATCACACCTGCCCCCGGCGTGAAAATTGCTAAGATTCGCAACCTTGAAGACGATATTGCGTTGAACCTTTCAGCCATTGGTGTGCGTATCATTGCGCCTATCCCAGGAAAGGGTACCATTGGTATTGAAGTACCTAACCAAAAGCCGCTCATCGTCTCCATGGAGAGCATCTTGAACTCCAAGAAATTCCAGGAGTCAACCTTTGAACTCCCCATAGCCTTGGGTAAGACGATTACGAATGAGGTGTATATGGTAGACTTGGCGAAGATGCCTCACCTCCTTGTGGCAGGGGCAACAGGGCAAGGTAAGTCAGTAGGTCTAAACGCCATCATTACGTCATTGTTGTACAAGAAGCATCCCGCAGAACTCAAGATTGTGATGGTAGACCCCAAGAAGGTGGAATTTTCTATCTATGCGCCCATCGAAAATCACTTCTTGGCAAAAATTCCTGGCGATGATGATTCTATTATCACGGATGTGACGAAGGTTATCCAGACACTTAATAGCCTTTGTCAGGAGATGGATACGCGCTATGACCTATTAAAGAAGGCGCGAGTCCGTAATATTAAGGAATACAATGCGAAGTTTATTGCCCGACAGCTCAATCCCGAGCACGGACATAACTTTATGCCGTATATCGTAGTGGTTATTGATGAATTTGGTGACCTTATCATGACGGCAGGTAAGGAGGTAGAGCTTCCCATTGCCCGTATTGCGCAGTTGGCACGCGCTGTAGGTATGCACATGATTATTGCTACGCAGCGCCCAACGACAAATATCATCACAGGTACGATTAAGGCGAACTTCCCTGCCCGTATGGCGTTTAAGGTGATGTCGCAAATTGACTCGCGTACGATTCTTGATGCCAAGGGAGCCGACCAACTTGTGGGTAAGGGCGATATGCTCTTCCTTGCAGGCAATACACCCGTTCGTGTTCAGTGTGCATTTGTAGATACCCCCGAGGTAGAACAGATTTGCCAGCACATTGCGGTGCAGCAAAGCTATCTTGGTCCGTTTGAATTGCCTGAACCTGCCATCGAAGGCGGAGATAGTGGCTCTTCTGAAGGATTTGATTCCTCAAACATGGACCCCATGTTTGCCGATGCCGCTCGTGAAATTGTCATCAACCAACAAGGTTCAACCTCGCTCATTCAGCGTCGCTTCTCTATCGGTTACAACCGCGCAGGTCGCCTAATGGACCAAATGGAAAAGGCGGGTATCGTAGGACCTGCGCGTGGTGCGAAACCTCGTGAGGTATATTGTGCCGACTTGGCGGAACTTGAGTTGAAGTTAAATTCGCTTTAACGAGAAGGTTATTAGGTTTAAGGTCGCTTCGCTTTAAGGTTGTAAGACCCTTTCGGAGTGCATGCCAACCTTATAACCTTAAAACCTAAAACCTCATAATCTAAAGTTTATTATGAAGCATCTATTTATAATCTTCTCCCTCCTGCTCAGCAGCATCACGGCCTTTGCCCAAACGGGTAAGGAAGTGCTTGACGCAACCTCAAAGTTGCTGACCAACAGTACGGCAACTCGTGTGACCTTTACGGGTACAAATTTTAGTGGCACGCAGGAAACCGGAAATTTCAGCGGAACGATTGTCTTGAAAGGCAATGCTTACAACCTTGATTCCGACATGATTCGAGCATGGTTTGATGGAAAAACGCTTTGGACCATTCTCAATGGCAGTGAGGAAGTAAATGTCAGTGTGCCCACGGATGAAGAACTCCAAACAATGAATCCGCTCTATTTTATCAACCTCTACAAGCAGGGATTCTCCCTTACGTGTGATAAAATGGACTACAATGGAACGCCTTCCTACATTGTAAAGATGCATCCCACGGGAACTGATGCAACGATTGCGGAGATGAGCGTAATTGTAAGTCGTGCTACCTCGCTTCCTCTCTCTATTCGCATGAAAAAGGGGAACGACTGGTTCCGCATTCGCATCACTGAATGCGCTATCAACCAAAAAGTGACCGACGACTTCTTCCGTTTTGACCAAGGGATGTTTCCTGGATACGAACTCATCGATTTGCGATAAGGACAACCCCATTCTCTGGGCGGTATCCCCCTTGGCGATAGGAGCGGGTGCCGATTCCGAAAAACAAACTCCGCGTTAATTCAAACAAACTGGGAGATAAATCAAATTAGTTGGGACTTTGTTTTTACCCATAAGCACTTATGGCAAACGACCTCCCTACAATACAGCTAAAATAATCATTTAATAAGAATAATATGGAACTCATTAACTGCCTTATCCTCGGTTCAGGTCCTGCAGGCTACACTGCTGGTATCTATGCTGGACGTGCAGGTCTTAGCCCCGTGCTTTACGAGGGGCTTCAGCCTGGTGGTCAGTTGACTACAACTACAGAAATTGAAAACTTCCCTGGTTATCCCGAGGGAGTGGATGGTAATCAGATGATGGACGAAATCCGTCAGCAGTGTGAGCGCTTTGGCACAGAAATTCGCTCGGCTATTGCCGTGAAGACCGATCTTAGCAAGCGTCCCTTCACCATTACGTTTGACGACGATTTACAGGTGCAGTGTGAAACCCTTATCATTGCTACGGGAGCTTCTGCAAAGTACCTTGGTCTTGCGGATGAAGAAAAGTACCGCGGTCAGGGTGTGAGCGCTTGCGCAACGTGTGACGGCTTCTTCTATCGTAAGAAGACGGTAGCCGTAGTTGGTGGTGGCGACACAGCATGTGAAGAAGCAACTTACCTCGCTGGTCTTGCACAGAAAGTATATCTCATCGTGCGTAAGGACTATTTGCGCGCTTCTCAGGCAATGCAGGATCGCGTATTCAACAATCCCAAGATTGAAGTGCTTTTCAATACGAATACCGTGGGACTCTTTGGTGAAAACGGCGTAGAGGGCGCAAAATTGGTGTACAAGAAGGGTACTCCCGAAGAGAAGATTCACGACATAGCGATTGACGGTTTCTTCCTTGCCATTGGTCATAAGCCCAATAGCGACATCTTCAAGCCCTGGGTGGAAACGGATGAAGTGGGTTACATCATTACGGAAGGCGCAACGCCCAAGACGTGCGTGCCCGGCGTATTTGCTGCGGGCGACGTGGCAGACCCACATTACCGTCAGGCAATTACGGCTGCGGCAAGTGGCTGTAAGGCAGCGATTGAGGCAAAGAAGTTCCTTGAAGAGCAGGCATAGCGAACGAAAAGTTCCAACATTCATAACAAGAGGAGGTTAAGCCCCGCTTTAAGCGGACTTAGCCTCCTCTTTCTCGTAGGCAGAAGGGGTAAGTGGGGAGGTGGTAGTTCGCACAAGGGATTTGCACAAAACAAATTCGGAGTTAGTTGAAATTAAGTGCCGATTTGTTTTTGCCATTAGGCATGTGCTGCGTGCGCCATTGGAGTTTAGGTGTGCAAACTCCCATTGGCAAACGGGAGGAGGGCGTTTGTGTGCCCGAATTTCCTTAAAATGCGTTAAATAAAAGGGTGGAGGGAGGTAAGGCTCTGTCATTCGTTAAAAAAAATGTGTAGGTTTACGAATAATATCGTACCTTTACCTCGGATATACCGTTGTGTATTCCTCTCAAAGCAACAGATAATACATTCATCTACTAAATCTTAACATCATAAGCCTATGAAAAAACATTCACTCCTATTAACACTTTGCATGGTGCTCTTTGGTGCGCTTTCAACCTTTGCTCAGGTTACGGTGAGCGTGAAAGAAGGTAACGGCACTTGGACTTCGAGCAACGGTAACGGCACTTGGCACGCTCGATGGTCAAGTACGGAACTCGAAGGGTTCACCTTTGCGGCAAATGCAAACAATATGCAGTATTCAAACGGCAATATTGCAGGTTATTCAGGTTCATCGGGTACGTGTACTTACACCCTCTCGGCGCCCACAGGGTATGTGATTGAAGGATATTCCTTTGATTTTGCCAATACTACGGGTGATAATTCGTATGAACTCACTTTGACGGTACAAGGTACTACTTACAAGTCAAAGGCTGAGAAGCAACACGTAGCTGTAAGCGGACTCGAAGACCGTACAGCCCAGTTCTCACAAACTGGAGCGAACAAGGGCTTGACGTTCTCCGACTTTACCGTGACTCTTGTGCCTTCAACGACTGAGGAAGAGCCTTTCTTTGTGGTGTTTGAAACACCTACAACAAGCGCAATCCCATATCGTATTCCTGCAATCGCACGTGCTTACAACGGCGACCTTATTGCTGTTGCCGACTACCGTCATAGTCGTGCCGACATCGGTATGGCACACAACGGACGCATAGACCTTCGTGCGCGCATCTCAAAGGATAACGGTAAGACCTGGGGCGAAATTTTCGACATCGTACAGGGTAAGGGCGGTGCCTCACCCGACTTTATGAATGTCGGATTTGGCGACCCCTGTATCGTTGCTGACCGCGAAAGTGGCAAGGTGCTTGTGTTGAGTTGCGCAGGTAATGTTTCCTTCCCCAATGGTACGCGCGACAATCACCAAAACATTGCACGCTTCTACAGTGAAGATAACGGCGCAACCTGGAGCAAGCCCGACGATATTGCTGAAAGCATCTACAGTCAGTTTGATGTGCGAGCTGATGGTCCAGTTCGTGCCATGTTTATCGGCTCAGGCAAGATTATTCAGAGTGAAACGGTGAAGGTAGGCACGCACTATCGCCTTTATTGCGCAGCTTTGGTAAAGATTAACGACGGTACGTACACGAACTTCGTATTCTATTCTGACGACTTCGGAGGCAGTTGGAAGGTGCTCGGAGGTGTACACGTCGCTCCCGTGCCCAGTGGTGCTGATGAACCTAAGGTGGAAGAATTGCCCGACGGTTCTATCCTCATCAGCTCACGTGTAAACGGCGGACGCTGGTTTAATATCTACAACTTTACGAATAGCGAAACGGCAGAGGGATATTGGAACACCGTGAAGCAATCGAATAGCGGCAACAACGGCGTTGTGGCAGTTTCTAACTCTACGAACGGTGAAGTGATGGTTGTTCCCGTAACGCGAAAGGCGGATAACAAGCCCATGTACTTACTTTTGCAGTCGGTTCCCTTTGGTTCGGGTCGCGCAAACGTAGGTATTTATTACAAGGAACTTGAAACGCTTAACGACTTTGCGACTACCGACAGCATTGCGGCAAATTGGGACGGTCGTCACCAATCAAGTTACCTCTATTCGGCATACTCTACGATGTGTTTGCAGGCGGATAATACGATAGGCTTCCTTTATGAAGAGGAAACGTATTGTGGCACAGGCGGTGGTGGCTATTCTATCATCTATAAGAATTACAGCATCGACTATATCACAGATTCGCTTTATACTTACAATCCTAACGTCGACCGTAATGCGATTGTTGCTGCCGCTATTGATGGTAAGGCTGCGCAGGTGCTTGATAATGTAGGTCCCTATGTAGGTAATTATCTTGAAAGCGCAGGTGGTGTAATCAATACCGCACTTGAAGCGTATAAAGCGGCACCTTCAAAGCAGGGATACGAAGCTATTAACGCAGCCATCGCAGATGCGCCCCGCAATCAGGTAGAATCCGGCAAGTGGTACACACTTCGCAACTATTGGCGCTCAAACGGTTCGCTCTATATGGCTCCTGGCACAACGCGCTTCCGTGCTACCGCCAAGGATGACGCAGATGCCGACCAGCTTTTCAGTTTTACGGCTACCGATACGGAAGGTGTTTACCACCTCTACAATGGTAATTTCAAATTGTACCTGGGTAAACTCGGAGCAAACGAAACGCAGCCCGCCGTACACGAAACTACTGATGAGGCTGGACTTTATACCGTTATCAGCAGCGCAAACGGTCTTAGCGCACTTGCGTGTCAGAACAAGACGGGCAGTAATGCTGGTGTGCACCTCTCTGGCGACAACGATCGACTCGTGCCTTGGAATACGACTTCCGAAGCCTCTCTTTGGTATATCCAACCCGTTGAAACCTATAACGTGAAAGTGCCTGCATCAGGTTACACTACGTTGTGCTTGCCTTTCTCTGTAGAAATCCCCGAAGGTGTTAAGGCATACAAGGCGATCGGTCGCGTGGAAGTAGATCAGGTGGAATGCCTCCGTGTGGCGGAACTCGCCGACGTAATTCCCGCTAATCTGCCCGTAGTGCTCAATGCCGAAGCTGGTACCTACGCAATGGGTGTTGTGGCATCCGCGTCGGTTGATGAAGCTCTTGAGGAAAGCGAGATGAAGGGCGTGCTTAAAGCACAGGGCTCCGTAAATAACAGAAAGAAGCTGATTTACACCCTTACAGGAAGCGAGTTTGTGAAGTCTACAAAGTCTACATTGTCGTTTACAGCCAATACGGCATACCTTGAATCGGAAAGTTCAGTCGGCAGACTCCCGCTTACGGAAGTTGAAGGCGTGCCTGTAGGTATTGACGGCATTTCTGGCGTAACAGTTACGCCCACAGCGCTTTACGACCTCAATGGTAAGCGTGTTTATACCCCTACAACGGGTATCTATGTCACAAACCAGGGGCAGAAGGTGTTTATCTCACGTTAAAATCAACGCATCAGAACCGTTCGCCAAGGAAGAACTCCTGAGTGTAGCGGTATAGGTGAAACGCATGAATGCAACAGCGGAACGTATCGTAGGGTGCGCTCCGCTGTTGTGCATTTGGGAAATGCTGAGGTCCGCCCGATAGTCGCCAGCAATGGATTGATTTTTTTACTCTTTGCTATTCTGTAATCCTTAAAACCTATGATTTTGCAATCTGAACGTTAAATTTTTGCGGTTAATACTTGTCTATTATAAGAAAAGTGGTATTTTTGCGCCCACGAAAATGAACTAACAAAATTAAATGTAAGACTATGTACTGGACACTTGAACTTGCGTCAAAACTCGAGGACGCACCTTGGCCTGCATCAAAAGACGAATTGATTGACTACGCAATGCGCTCTGGAGCTCCCATGGAAGTTGTAGAAAACCTTCAGGAACTTGAGGATGAAGGCGAAATATATGAAGCTATTGAGGACGTTTGGCCTGATTATCCTGACAAAGAAGACTTCCTCTTCAACGAAGACGAATACTAATCCTTGATGTAGACAAGGGAACTCATAAACACCGAGACAAGCAAGGAAATGTGCTTGTCTCGGTGCGTTTTTATGCTCATAGTAGGCGTATGTTTTGAGGGAAGTAAGGCGATGAAATAAGGGGTTCGGCATGTTACAAAAACAAATCGGTAGTTAATTTGAACTAATCGGCACTTAGTTAAAATTATTCGGCACTTTGTTTTTCGTAAAACCGTTGTAGTTTTTCACATCACGTAGTGCAGTGTTGGGAAAGCCCAAAAACGGTGGTGTTTAACCCTTTTTAAGGGGATAAATCCCTCATTTCTCTACCGAAACTCCGCCTACGCCAAAAAAAAGTCGTAATTTTGCACCTGCTTATTGTGAATATATAATTGAATACCTAATATGAAGAGATTTCTTTCACTTGCTGTGCTGTTCCTCGCTACTACTTTGGCGATGGTGGCGCAGATTGATTTCAAAGTAAGCTACAACCGTGTGTCGCCAACAGAGTTGGACGTTGTCTTTACGGGTACGGCTGACGCTGGTTGGCATATCTATTCTACAAACATCCCCGACGGCGGTCCCAACCCTGCGGAGTTTGGTTTGGATAAGATTGAAGGCGCGGAATTGGTGGGTGCGTTGAAACCCGGTGCGGGTGCGAAGACGGAATATGATGCCATGTTTGAAATGGACATCACCTTCTTTGAAAACAACTGTACGTTCACACAGCGCGTAAAACTTTTGGCTGAGAATTATGCCGTTAAGGGCTACCTCAACTATTCGGCTTGTAACGACCAAAACTGCTTGCCCCCCACGAATGTGGAGTTTGACTTGAAGGGCACGGACGGTCCCAAGGCTGCTGCGCCTGCTAAGGAAAAGAAAGAGGCGAAGGCGGCTGTTGTAGAACCCGCGAAGAAGCCTGAAACTAAGGCTGAGGCGCCCGCAGAAGTGCCCATGATGGAACTCACTCCTGCACAACCCGTGGAAAATGCCGTTAGCAACTGGTGGACTCCCGTTATCGACGAACTTCAAGTGTTGGACGGCGGACAGACTGACGTAGCAACGCAAAGTCTTATCGCTATTTTCTTCCTCGGTCTCGTGGGCGGTTTCATTGCCCTCGTTACGCCTTGCGTTTGGCCCATCATTCCGATGACTGTGAGCTTCTTCCTGAAGCGTAGTGGCGACCGCAAGAAGGCGATTCGCGATGCGGTGACTTATGGAATCTCTATTATCGTGATTTACCTCTCACTCGGTTTGATCATCACCGCTGTGTTTGGCGCAAGTGCCCTGAATGACCTTTCTACGAACGCGTTGTTCAACATCTTCTTCTTCCTGATGTTGGTAGTCTTCGCCGCAAGTTTCTTCGGAGGCTTTGAAATCACGCTTCCCTCTTCTTGGGGTGCTGCTGTTGACGGTAAGGCAGAACAGACTACGGGTGTGCTCTCCATCTTCTTGATGGCATTTACGCTTTCACTCGTAAGTTTCTCTTGCACAGGCCCCATTATCGGATTCCTCCTCGTTGAAGTCAGCACCAGTGGCGGTTCTATCCTTGCTCCTGCGGTGGGTATGTTTGGTTTCGCCCTTGCGTTGGCACTTCCCTTTACCCTCTTTGCCCTCTTCCCCACGATGTTGAAGAAGGCGCCCAAGAGTGGCGGTTGGATGAACAAGGTGAAGGTGACGCTTGGCTTCTTGGAATTGGCATTCGCCCTCAAGTTCCTCTCTGTAGCCGACTTGGCTTACGGTTGGGGCATTCTCGACCGCGAAACGTTCCTTGCGCTTTGGATTTGTATCTTTGCCCTCCTCGGAGTGTACCTCCTTGGTGGCATTAAGTTCCCCCACGACGATGAAGATGAGAAGCAAACAAGCGTTCCTGCGTTCTTCCTCGCCCTCTGCTCCCTTGCCTTTGCCGTTTATATGGTACCTGGTCTTTGGGGTGCGCCCTTGAAGGCGGTAAGTGCGTTCTCTCCTCCCGTTTCAACGCAAGATTTCAACCTCCACGAGGTACACGTAGAAGCGCAATTCAAAGACTATGAAGCTGGCATGGAATATGCGAAGCGCACAGGTAAGCCTGTGTTCGTAGACTTCACAGGTCACGGTTGCGTAAACTGCCGCAAGATGGAACTTGCCGTTTGGCACGATCAAAATGTGCGCGATTTGCTCAATAACGACTACGTTTTGATTTCACTCTATGTGGATGAAAAGACACCCCTTCCCGAAAACATGGAAGTAGAAGAGAATGGCAAAACCACAACGCTCCGTACCATCGGCGACAAGTGGAGTTACCTCCAGCGCTCTAAGTTTGGCGCAAATGCACAGCCCTTCTACGTGCTCCTTGACAACGAAGGAAAACCCCTCTCTCACTCTTATTCGTACGACGAAGACGTGCAGCGCTTCGTAGACTACTTGAAGGGTGGTTTGAAGGCATATAAGAAGTAATTTTTTGAAGTAGACAAGTTTTTAGTAGACAAGTAGACGAGATGGTTAGCAACCTAAACGGAATCACCTCGTCTACTCGTTCTCCTAAATAACTGCAATATGTAACACCTCGTCTACTCGTACCTATTAACTCGTTTACTATTACGATTGTGCTTAACTTAATCCGCAAACCCATAGAAGGAGAGTTGGCTAACTACAAGCAACTTTTCGATGAAACCCTGACGCATAAAGATCCCTTTATGTCTCAGGCACTTTCCTATATCAAAGGGCGAAGCGGAAAGATGATGCGCCCCATTCTGACGCTATTGGTGGCAAAAGAAATGGGCGAGGTGGTAACACCCTCGCTGAATTCTGCCATTTCGTTGGAACTGCTTCACACGGCAAGCCTTGTGCACGACGATGTAGTGGACGAAGCTGGCGAACGTCGCGGACAGGCGTCTGTCAACAAGAAGTATGACAACAAAGTTGCCGTGCTTCTTGGGGATTACCTCCTTTCCCTCAGTCTTGCTCAGGCTGCACAAACGCGCAACCTTGATGCCGTAAGCATCATTGCGCGCCTTGGTGGTACACTCTCGGAAGGCGAGATTTTCCAGTTGGAAAATATCGACAATGAAGTGCTCTCAGAGTCGGCATACTTCCGTATCGTGGAGCGTAAGACGGCTGCTCTCTTCTCTGCTTGCGCACAGTTGGGCGCTATTTCCGTTGGAGCAGATGCAAAGTGCGTAGAAACTGCGCGTCGCTTGGGAGAAATCATCGGTGTATGCTTCCAAATTCGCGATGATATCTTTGATTATTACAAAGAAGACATTGGCAAGCCTACGGGCAACGACCTTCGTGAAGGCAAGTTTACCCTTCCCGCCATTTATGCCATTACGAATAACCCCTCACCTCGCATGAGTGACCTCGTGAAGCGTGTAAAGCAACAGCAGGCGACTATCGAGGAGATTGAGGAGATTATTGAATTTACCAAGCAGCACGGCGGTATTGAATATGCTGAAAAGAAGATGGTGGAACTTCGAGAAGAAGCCCTCCAGCTCCTTGCAGATTTCAAGAATGCTGAAATTCAGGAAGCCTTGAAGCAATATATTGCTTACGTAGTGGACAGAAAATTGTAATTGCAGGAGCTTCCTGCACCACCTCTGCCCTGCAGTATGTATTTACTTAATACCTGATCAGACTATGACAAACGATTGGAAAGAAAAGGGGTGTATTGACACCCCGCTCCCTGCTGGAATTGATGTGAAGGCAGAGATACGCCGCCTGTGCAGCGAGAAAAACGCTGTAATCATGGCGCATTATTATACAGAAGCCGACATTCAGGAAATTGCTGACTTCGTAGGCGACAGTCTTGCCCTTGCGCAGAAGGCGGCAACGACGGATGCTGACGTCATTGTGATGTGTGGAGTACACTTCATGGGCGAGACGGCAAAGATTCTTTGTCCTGGCAAGACGGTCATCGTACCTGACCTCAACGCTACCTGTTCGCTGGCTGAAAGTTGCCCAGCTGACAAATTTGCAGACTTTGTAAAGGCGCACCCCGACCATAAGGTGATTTCGTACGTCAACACTACGGCAGCCACAAAGGCGGTAACAGATGTGGTAGTCACTTCCAGCAACGCGAAACAGATTGTAGACAGCTTCCCCAAGGAACAGAAGCTCATCTTTGGTCCTGACCGTAACCTCGGAGCCTATTTAAATAGCATTACCGGCAGACAGATGCTCCTCTGGGACGGTGCTTGCCACGTGCATGAGCGCTTCTCTGTAGAAAAGCTCATTGACTTGAAGAAGCAACACCCCGATGCAAAGGTGTTGGTGCATCCTGAATGTAAGGGTGCCGTTGTAAAACTTGCGGATGTCGTAGGTTCTACCGCTGCCCTCTTGAACTATTCAGCACAAAGCGACGCTACGGAATTTATTGTCGTTACGGAAAGCGGCATTCTCTACGAAATGCAGAAGCGCAGTCCGCAGAAGACATTCATTCCCCTGCCTCCTGAAGAGGGCACCTCAGCCTGCAACGAATGCCAGTACATGCGCATGATTACTCTCCGCAAGGTGTATAACTCGCTCCAACACTTGGCACCCACCATCGAAGTGCCTGCCGATGTAGCCGCAGCAGCTGTGAAATCTATTGACTGCATGCTCGACATTTCGGCGAAGTTGGGACTTTAAGGCGGTATTTTGGGATATTGTAAGGCACTGAACGATGGGAATATCCCTTCAGATTAGAAGAGGTGCCGATAGATGAAAAACAAACTTGGAGTTAATTCCAACTCAATGCCGATTAGTTGAAATTAACTCCAAGTTTGTTTTTTGTAGAAAGGATGTAGTTTTGCGTAGTCCCCACGACGGGGGCAGAACTGCCAAAATCCTCGATGAAATCGTGCTTTTTTAGCGTAAAATATCAGAGCGGAGCAAATAACCTACAAGGTGTTTGCTCCGCTCTGTGCTTCGTGTGATGCGATTATTCCGCTTCTGCAGCCGTAGGTGCGGTTGTGGTTTCATTTTCGCTCATCGCTTGTTGGCGACGTCGCTTTCTGCTGTTACCACGTTGGTGCTTCTTGCGGTCGGCAGGCTTTTCTGTGTTCCCCTCTTTGGGTTGCACTTCCTGCACTGCTTCAGGCGCGTCTTTAACCGCTTCATTCTCTAACTGCGCACGCTCGGCAGCACGCTTACGGCGTAGTCTGCGCTTCGCAGAGTTCGAGAGTTCTCCTGTAGGTTTCTGTTGCGCTGTGCTTTCCGCCTCTGTGGTGTTGTTACCAAGGCTTACTTCAGCAAAGATGTCGTTGCTGGTGTCATTGTGCTGAGGTTGTGTGAGTCGCTCTAACTCGTCTTTGGCGCGGTTTGCCTCGCGCTGCATACGCTTATTGCGACGCTTTTCCTCACGCTCTTCCTTGATGCGCTGGCGTTCGGCTTCAACTTCCTCCTCAGACTTCACCTCCGTCTTTGTGTACTCAGCGATGCGTGTAACCTTGTGGCGGGGGCGCTTTTCCTTCTTGGGAGTTTCAGAATGAGCGGGCTCGGGAGTTTCTACGGGTACTTCAGTTGCTGAGATTTCAGGTTCAGGAGTTGTAACCGCAACTTCAGGAGTTTCCGCCGTGGGAGCAACTTCCGTAGGTTTCGCCCTCTGCTCAGATTTCTGCACTTTGTAGTCTTCTGCAGGGACAATTTCGCGCTTGCGAGGCTGTGGGGTGGGGACAACAGCCGTGCTGTGAGGTTCAACTACCGAGGGTAAGTGGGGAACAACAGCTTCCGCTTCCGCAATAGCTGCTTCGGCAACAGAAACGAGGTTTACAGGGGCTACGTTAGCCACTTTCTTCGCCTTTTGGGGCGCAACGGGGACTGCGGTGGCATTCGGCTGTTCCGTAGCAACAACTTTCTGCTCCTTAGGTGCGACTTCCTGTCCTACAGATACGGGTTTCTGTTCTTCAACACCCTTGTAAGCTTTCGGTTCCGCAGCAGGCTTTTCGTAGTGTGCCTTCTGTTGTGCCTTCTGCTCCTTGCTGTCTTGTTTTTGCACTACTTCCACCTCAGGTTTCGACTCCTTCTTACGGGGCTGAGGCTGTTCCTTTGCGGGTTGTGCCTCCTTCTTTTCCTTAGGCTGGGGCATTACGGGCTGTTTCGGTTCCTGCTCCTTGCGTTCCGCCTTTCGTGGTTCGGTAGGTTGGGGGCGCTTTGCCTGTTGTTGCTCGCGGAGGAGGTCGTCTTCGATTTCGTCAATCTTGGGAAGTACAGCCATTTCATTGGCTTCCATGGCGGTGCGCTTCTCCTTAGAGCGGAATACGCTGTCAACGACATTCTCGTCGCGGCGAAGCATGGTGAGCGTCTCACGTGCGGCTTGTTGCTGTGCTTCCTTCTTTGAGAATCCTTTACCGTAGCCAAATTCGATGCTTTCTACGATAACGGTGCAATGGAAAACGGGTTCCTTTTGCTTACCATTGTCCTCAAGGCGCATGACAAAGTCTTGCTTCAGCTTATTCTTCTGACACCATTCAAGGAGTTTGCTCTTAAAGTTCACTTCCTTGTTTGCCACGCCATCAAGATCCATTAAGCGTCCCAAAATCTGCTTCTTCACAAATTTTTGGCAGGTCTTGTACCCCTTATCCAAGTAAATGGCACCCATAAGTGCCTCAAAGGCGTTACCACCTAAGTGTGAGTGGCCCGAATGGTTGCGTGAGGCAGTTTGAATGAACTGATCAATGCCCATTTCCTTTGCCAAACGATTGAGCGATTCGCGTTGTACGATTTTAGAGCGGGTAGCTGTAAGGAATCCTTCGTGGCGCTTCTCAAAATGGTGGAAGAGAATGTCGCTTACTACAGACTCAAGTACCGCGTCGCCCAAAAATTCCAAGCGTTCGTTGTTGAGCGGTTTCCCATTCTTGTCTCTCAGAGCTTGAGACTTGTGGGCGAATGCTATTTTGTAGTAGTCTATGTTTTGAGGATAGAAGCCGAGAATGCGAAACAGCGCTGAGCGCAGTTCGCGGTCCTTACGGAAGGGGAGTCTCAGCCTATCAAAAAATCTGCGTAACATGTAAGTAAATGCTATTCTCGTTTAGCGGTGATAACTTATAGGAGTAGAGGAGTTAGGATAAGTTGTACGTATCATTATATGGCGTACAGACTTCTCCTAACCCCTCCCTCGTGGTTGAAAACCGCGAATTATGCGTTATACTTCTTCATGATGCAGCACGCATTGTGACCTCCGAAACCGAAAGTATTGCTAAGTGCTGCACGCACGGTACGTTCCTGCGCCTTATTGAAGGTGAAGTTGAGGTTGTAGTCGATATTTTCGTCGTTGTCGCCCTCTTCGTGGTTGATGGTAGGCGGAATGATGTCATGCTTTACCGCAAGACAGCTGGCAATAGCTTCTACTGCACCAGCAGCTCCGAGAAGGTGACCTGTCATTGACTTTGTAGAACTGATGTTGAGCTTATAAGCGTGTTCGCCAAAGAGCTTGAGAATCGCCTTAACTTCAGAAATATCACCAACAGGCGTTGAAGTACCGTGTACATTGATGTAGTCGATGTCTTCGGGCTTCATTTCTGCATCTTCAAGGGCATTCTGCATCACAAGGCAAGCTCCGAGACCTTCGGGGTGCGAAGCGGTGATGTGATGTGCGTCTGCCGACATACCGCAACCTGCCAATTCGCAATAGATCTTCGCACCGCGTGCCTTTGCGTGTTCCAATTCTTCAAGGATAAGGATACCCGCGCCTTCACCCATGATAAAGCCATCGCGAGATGCCGAGAAGGGACGACTTGCCGTTTCGGGGCTTTCATTACGAGTTGAAAGCGCGTGCATAGCATTGAAACCGCCTACGCCCAAGGGGAAGATGGCGCCTTCAGCACCGCCTGTGAGCATTACATTTGCCTTTCCGAGGCGGATAAGGTTGAATGCGTCAGCGATAGCGTTGGTGGAAGAAGCACAAGCTGACGTTGTGGTGTAGTTAGGTCCGTGGAAACCATACATGATGGAGATTTGACCAGAAGCGATGTCGGCAATCATCTTGGGGATGAGGAAGGGGCTGAACTTGGGACCCATTTCCTTACCGTTTACTGCCCAGTTAGAACATTCTTCTTCAAAAGTATGCATACCGCCGATACCTACGCCGAGCACTACCCCCGCCTTTGTGCGGTCGAGAGTCTCTAAGTCGAAGTTGGCATCCTTCATTGCTTCCATGGCAGCCACTACTGCGTACTGCTCATAGATATCCATTTTACGCGCTTCCTTACGGTCGATGTAATCTGTAACGTTGAAATTCTTGACTTCGCACGCAAATTGTGTCTTAAATTGTGATGCGTCGAAGTGAGTGATGGGGCCAGCGCCACTCTTACCGCTCTTGAGAGCTTCCCAAGTTTCTTCTACGGTGTGACCAAGGGGTGTGAGGGCACCAAGACCAGTTACTACAACTCTTTTTAGTTCCATAATGATTTTCCTTTTTTAGTGTGTAGGTACTACGCACAATGGCAGGCCTAATAAGAGGGCTTCCTATTAGGCTTGTCTGTCAAACGCGTCGCGTTTCGACTGTACGGACCTATGTATGAGTAAATGAGGAATAAAGATTTGTTGGAAGGTAAACCGCTGGGTGACTTTTCACGATGGAAAAGTAAAAAGGTTTAACGTTTAACGTTATGATATAGCGACAACGTGACGCTGCACTACTCAAACGTTATACGTTAAACCTTGTCAGCGGTCAACTATAAAAGATGATCGTTGTTGGACGAAGAATTAAGCTACGTGTTCTTCGATGTATGCGATAGCATCACCTACAGTAGAAATCTTTTCTGCGTCAGCATCAGGAATTGTAACCTTGAATTCCTTTTCGAGTTCCATGATGAGTTCTACAGTGTCGAGAGAATCTGCACCGAGGTCACCTGCGAAGCTTGCTTCGTTCTTT
>JAEIGA010004616.1_pt1 | contig 21286 bp, 18 predicted proteins | sample 9270691 | NCBI WGS metagenome assembly JAEIGA01 (sample SAMN17057246, study PRJNA624740) | gut metagenome | biome: biome; isolation source: fecal sample | host: Bos grunniens | place: China: Xizang | collected 2019 | reverse complement strand
TTGGTTCAAGTGTGCTTGAAGAATTGAAAAATGATACTGAGTTATTTTCAATTTTAATTACTGCATTAGAACCAACAGGAATAACATTAGAAGAAGAAACAATAAAATTATTTATAGATGAATTAATAAATGCAACTTATGAATTAGAAGGAGATACATCTAAGATATATACATTTACAATTTATGTATCAGAAGGACAAGTTGTAAAAACAACTGTTGATATGGAAACTTTAATATTTGAAGCAGATTATGTTTCATATGATAATGAGCGTTTAGCATATTTTACATTATTAGATAAAGAAACTAATAATGGGTTTAGAATTGAAATTAGTAAATTAAGTACTGATGTTTCTGAACAATTTAATTTATCATTTGGAATAGTTGAAAATAATGAAGTTGTTGGAAATATAGTTTTATACTTAGGTGTAGAAGGTATCAATTCACAAACAGAAATGAAAGTTGATTTTAATATAACATATACAGATACACAAAATGAATTTGGAATTAATGCAAATACAGAAATTGAATTTAAAGATATTGAAGTAGAAGATTTAACAAATGATAATTGCTTGTTTGTAGATGAATTAAATGAAGAACAAAAAGTAACAGTAATTGATTCTGTAAAAGCAAGAACAGAAGAAATTTTAACAGGAAAAGTAAATCAAATAGCTATAATAAATTCGAATGTTAATTCTTCAATAATAGAAGGCATAGAACCAGAAGTAACAGATGAAGATAAAAAAGAAGCAGCAAAAGAAAAATTGATAAATGCTGTAGCTACTGAAATGTATAATGCTGAACAAAATGGTGAGACATATACTGTAGATGATATTGAAAATTTAGAAATGGAAGATGTAGAGCTTGAAGTAACAGTTGAAAATGAAGTTGCTACAGTAGTAGTTGATGGATATACATTTTCAATAAATGCTGCATTTGAATTAAGTGAGTAAAACAAAGGAAGAGAGGAAATTGAGATGAAACTTGGAACTATTGTATATAAAGAAAAAATGTATAATTTAGATTATATGAGTGTACAAGAAGTACAAGAACTTTTAGTAAAAGTAGAAGAAGAAAAGAAAGAGATTTTCTCTCAAGGAAAAAATATAACTAAAAGATTAAGAGCATAAATTTTTTAGGAGGTAGCCAAATGGATATAAATACAGAAGAAAAAGCAGTTTTAGAATTAAATAAGTTTTGTGATGAAGCTACTGAAACTATAAAAATGAGTGCTGTCATTAATAGAGCTTTAGTAGATAAAAAAACATCAAATCTTATTAGTAAAAAAGTTAGTGCTGAGTATAATGCAATACAAGCAGGAATATATAGTATAAATTCAAAGTTTAATGAGAATTCAAAAAAATATGCAGAAATTAAGCAAGAGATTTTAAATGTATTAACAGAGTATGAAGCAGCACTTGTAGAATATAGTGAACATTATGATTCGAAAATAGAAAGTTTAATAACTAAAAAATCTGAATTAGAAGCACATTTAGTTGGAAAAATCTTTACAGAAGAAGAATTGAAAACAGAAAAATTTTTCAAAGAAAAACAAAAAGGAAGATTAAAAAATTCTTTAGCTATAGGTTTTAAAAAGATTTTAGATAAATTTAAAGGTGAAAAAGAAAAGCAAAAAATTGATGTTCAAATGATCTCAAAAATGCAAGATAATATAGATATTGACTTTGAAGAAGATACAGTATTAAATAATAAAATTGTAAAAATAGAAGAAGATGATATAAGTAATTTAGCAGAAATTGAAAAAATTGAAAACAAAATAGAAGAAATAAATAAAGAAATTGATTTATTAAATACTAAAAAGACAAATGCAATAAAAAATGCGATGGAATCAAAAGAAAAATGGATGGTAATTGCAAATTTGAAAAAACCAAAAGTATTTACAAAAGTTAAAAGATTTATAGCAAGTAGAATAAATCCTTCTAAAATTATTATGAAAAATGTTATAGAACCATTAAAAGTAAGAATTGATGATTTTAGGAATGATGAATTATTAAGAATTAAGGGGTAAATAATTATGGATGGAGATTTAGCAAAATATCAAATGGATATTTCTGGTGTAGTTGATACTATTATCGGGAGTTATTCTTCAATAAAGGATAGTCGTAATAGAGTAAATGTAATTGTTAATACAAGAAAAACATTAACAACAGAGATTGCAAAAAATGTAGAAGAGCCAGAATTGGTAAATTAATATTGACTTAAAAATTATGCAGCTATGGTATACCATAGCTGTATTAAGGTAAAATGGGAGAAAAAATGAAAAAAGGAAATAGTAATGGCAAATTTAATAGAAAAGAAGCGGAAATTGCTGAATATTTAGCTTTTGCAGAATTTGTTTCAGAACTTGGTGATGCAATAGATAGATATTACCCAGAGGATTTAGTGGCTCGTACAAAAACAGCAATATTACCACATATGTTTGATGATATAGAAGATTATAATTACTTTATGGAGCAAATTGAAAATTTCTTTCAAGCATATACACGAATGCTTGCTGAAAGTAGAATGCCGTCTAATATGAGAGGTAGTATCGGTAATAGTCAAGAAATAACATTAGAAATTATTAAAGATTTAGATAAAAAATTTCCAAATCAATTAGCTAGCTTTGTTTTATTACATGTTTTGATAGAAAGAAAAACACCATATATAATAGAAGCTTGTCTTAAATATTTAAAGGGAAAAAATGCTTATGTAGAAAGATTAACTCAAGATGAATATGGATATAAATATATTGAAATTGCAAGTACTGATGAAATGAGTATTGAATTCTTAAATAAGGAATATCATGAAAGAGATGATATTGGAGATGGTTTAAGAAAATTAACAAAAGATGAATTAGATTTTTTAACAAGAATTGAAACAATTTCTGGTATGGAATTTTTATCTCCACAAGACTTTGTATATGCAGCAAAAGACTCTAAATATGCTGGTGCTTTATTTTTTAATATGGCGAGCTATAATGAGTTTGCAGAAAATAAAACATTTACAGAAACTGAAAATTCTATAATTACATTAATTAAATCTAATATTCAATATTTAAATCTTAATAAATTAAAAATGTTGATGCTTTGTAGAGCTTTAGTATTTGCAGAACAAATTGGTGTGACACAAAATGATAGTAATGTTGAATATGCAGAAAAAGTAATAAAAGAATTGCTTGAAATTGTTAAAACTTCAAGAAGTTCAAAAATATCATCTAATGGAATTTCTGTAGAGGTTCTTGATTGGAAGGCAATTAATTTTGAAGCAAGAGAGCAACGAAGAGAAAATACAATTAGAAGCAATCCATTAATATATGCGCTATCATCAGATACTGAGCTTATAAGAATGGGAGTTAGTACAGAAAGACAATTAGATATTACTACTAGAGAAGTAATTGAATCAGCACAAGAATTTTTAGAAAAGAGAAATATAAATAGATTTTTTGATGAGTTTGATGATGGAAAATTAGCTAGTTTTGATTTTGACTTAAGAAAACCAGAGACTGTAAAAGCATTAAGAACAATTTTATATACTAGAATTAAGGAAAAGAATCCAGATGCTTCTGTTGATGAAATAGAAGATATATGTTTCCAATATGCTAAAAAGGTTATATCAGAGTTATATCAAAAAAATCTTGTAAAAATTATCGATTTAAGAAAGTTTGATGAGAGTGCAACTTGTGAATTAATATCAGAAGGTGTTATTGATATTTCAAATAGTGATTTATCTAAAAATTTATTTTCGAAGCAAGCGATTGTATATTTGTGTTGTGTACAACCTAATAGATTAACAGAATGTTTAGACAAGAAATACATAACTAAAGCTGATTTATTAGCAGTTTCACATATACCTACGATTTTGATAAAAACATTATTTGAAAATAGATTATTAAATATATCAGAACTTTTTGAACTTATAGCTTTAAAGAAAATTGATTTGTCTTTAATAAAAAACAGTGAATTAAATAAAGAAATATTAATAGAACAATTAGATTCAGATATATTATCTGAATTATATATAAATATTATTAGAAAAAAAGCTGAATATGAAATAGAAAGTAAAGCGAATATAGAAAAAGCTTTAGCAGAAGGTATAGATGAAGAAAAGATTGAACCTTCAGAAAATGAAATAAAATTACAAAATGAATTACAAGTTTTAATTAATCAAAAAAATGTATTTGTTTACTTATTAAAATATTTAGAATTAAAAGGTAGAGAAAATATTGATTTTTCAGAAAATACATTTTTAGGTGTATTAGAGCATACTGATGATATGTATGGCGAATTTATAGAAGCTGTTGAGGAAATGTATAAAGATGGAATAGTTTCTATGGAACAAATTAAAGATTTAGATTCAAAACTTTTAGTTGCTTTAGTAAAAAGAGGAACTATTAGAGCAGAAGATATCGAAGAATTTAAAAAATATGCAGTATCAGAAGAAGAACTTGAAGAATTTAAAGAAATTTTAGATGTTGATGAATATTTGTCAGAAGTAGAACAAATAAGATATGCTAAATTACAAGAAATTGTAGATGAGATTATTAAAGATTTTAGTATTAGTAATGAAGAAAAATTAGGTATCATATATAGTATTTTTACAAGTGATAGTGAAATAGAAAAACGTTTGAGAGATTTATATGAAACTAAAATATTAAATGGAGAAATTGATAGTACATATGATATTTCAAAAGAAGGAAATGCACCTGTAGCAAAACAAAAAAAAGGTAGAAAGAAAAAGAATATTAATGATAATTCTATTCCAAAAGAAAAAAATGGTTTTGTTTATTCACCATATGTTATTTGGCAATTTTTGAGAATTGTAGATCCAAATGTTTCAATAAAAGTATATAAAGATGGTAATGTAACATTTTGTTCAGAAAAATTGAATAAAGCTGTTATTGAAAGTGTTTGGAAAGGTAATGGAGAAAATGTAGAAAGATCTTATGGTGTTGCTACAATTTCAATGAGTTTAGATACTTTTGAAAATAATTTTTCTAATATAGTAGTTTATGGAAGAAATGGTTATAAGATAAATGGATATAATGCTAAGGCTGTTTTACCAACTGTTTTAACACCTAAAGGAGTTAAAAGTTTGGGAATAATTAGACATAATAAAGATTTATCTCATAGTGGAAGAAAAAATTGGTTTGATTTATTATTAGAGGATTTCGGAATTTGTCTTCAAGATATTAGAGATGGAAAAGATACTAGATATACTCTAGAAGATGCTGAAAGAATAGAAGCATTTTTAAAAGAAGTTAGAGAAAGAAATACTTATGAAAGAATATAAGGAGAGAGTTATGTTAGATAAATGCGTAAATAATAAAATTAAAGATATTCAAGTTGAAAGTTTTTGTAATAAATTAATTTTAGAAATAAAAGAAAATGAAAATATAATAAAAGCTTTAAATGAAATTGATAGAAAATATTATGATAAACTTGTTAATATTAAAGATTTTATAAAAATTATTGAAAGTTATAAAGACAAAAAACAAGAAAATTTAAATAAAAATATTTTATGCATTTATAATGGTAATCCAGAAATAACTTTAAAATTATGTTTAGAAGCAGTAATTTTAAAAACAAATTTTATATTAAATATACAAGATTTTATGGTTGGAATTAATAAAATTATTGTAGAATTAGTAAATAAAGTTTTAAAAGAATCTAATACAGAAATTTTCTTATTTAATTTATTAACAATTTCTGAAATAAAGAAATTAGAAGAAAAAGTAGATAAAATTTTATGTATTGGAAATACAAATGAATTTATAAAATTATCACAAGAAGGTTTATACAAATTAGATTTTTATCCATATAAAAGTTTAGAAATTTATTGTGAGAATGATGAATTAGAAGAACTTCAAAAAATGATTTATGATTATTCTATGACAAATCAATATGAAGTAGAAGTTTTTGTAAAAGACAATATTGAAAATATTATTGGACAAATTAATGAATTTGGAAATGGGTATTGTGCAGTTTTATTATCTAAAAATAAAGAACATATTAAAAAATTTCAAGAAGAAGTTGATTCTGAAATTGTATGCATCAATGAAAATCCGTATAATAAAATTTGTTTTGATATAAAGAAATATGTTTAATGTATTATATATTAATTGTATAAAAAGTTTTATATAAAAATAGTTATTCTCCTTACTGGTCGGATGTCGCTTCAAAAATTTTCACGCTCAAATTTGTTTGCTAATTTTTGAAGCTAATTAGTTTCGCCATCCTCCCAAGCTGCGCGTCGAATAATATTTTTATATTAAAACTTTTATAATAATAAATGTATAAAAGGAGAAAAATATGAAAAAAAAATATTTTATCAATATTACTTATAGTTGTACTTTTAATTGTATCTGTAATTTTAGGAGTGTTATATTACAATGAAGCGAAAGAACATAATGATGATATATCTAAATGGGCTAAATTAGTATATGAAAAAGAGGCTGAAATAAATGAATTAAAAGCAGAATTTTCTAAATCAAATATAAGTGAAATTACATTTAATGTAGAAGAAGATGTAGAATATCAAAAAATATATACTTCTGATGAATTAGATAATATATATATAATTGGAGGAACAGTAGAAGTTCTTGTTAATGACAATGAATACACATTAAAAAATGCTTTAGAAAGTAATATAATTAATTATGAAGATTTTGCTAAAAAAATTCAAGAAGACGAAGATGCAGGTCTTTGTGAGAGAATTTATAATAAAGAAGGATTTGAAGAAGGGTCTTTAGTTCTTCAATATCCAGAATATATGATTTTAAAATTATATAATTTTGAAAAAGAAAAATATGATGGTTACTTAATTGGAACAGAAAATGATATATTAGATTTTTATAAAAATAACTAATTATTATTTATAAAAATACTTGAAATACTAGAAAATATGTGTTATATTATTAACATAATTTTATAAAAACCGTTTGTAAAAAGCAAAGTAAATAAACTGTTTATGTATTTAAGAGAGAACGAGTTACTGAGCTGAAAGCTTGTTTATACATAGTTTATTGAAATTTCACTTTTAAGGTTACAGATTGAAACAATAGTAGGTTTGTACGGTGGCACCGTTATAGCTTTAATGAGGTTATATTTTTAATATAATGAATTTAGGTGGTAACACGTTATATAGCGTCCTATGCTTGGCATAGGACGTTTGTTTTTTTATAAAGTGAAAAATATAAAATGGTAATAAATTTAAGGAGGAGAAAAATGAAAGAGAAGATTGAACAAATCAAAAATGAAGCAATAGAAAAAATTGAAAAAATTTCTAATGCTGGAGATTTACAAGAAGTAAGAAATACTTATTTAAGTAAAAAAAGTGAACTTTCAAATTTATTAAAAACATTAGGTACTTTATCACCAGAAGAAAGACCTGTTATGGGGGCTTTAGTAAATGAAGTAAGAACTTATATTGAAGCTAAAGTAAATGAAAAAGAAGAAGAATTTAAAGCTCAAGCATTAAATGAAAAATTGAAAAAAGAAACTATTGATATAACAATGCCTGGAACAAAAACAACAAGAGGAAGCAAACATCCTATTAATAGAGTAATAGAAGAAATTCAAGATTTATTTGTTTCAATGGGATATGATGTAATTGATGGACCAGAGCTTGAAACAGATGAATATTGTTTTGAAAGATTAAATTTACCACAAGGACATCCAGCTCGTGATATGCAAGATAGTTTTTATATCACAAACGAATATTTACTTAGAACTCAAACTTCAGCAGTTCAAGCTAGAGTTATGATTGGAAATGAAGAAAAATCACCAATCAGAATGATTTGTACAGGTAAAACATATAGAAGAGAAGATGATGCTACTCACTCTCATCAATTTAATCAAGTAGAAGGATTAGTAATTGATAAAAAAGAAATGAATGTATCTTTAGCAGATTTAAAAGGAACATTAGAAGTATTTGTTAAGAAAATGATAGGAGCAAATTCAGAACTTAGATTTAGACCAAGTTATTTCCCATTTACAGAACCTAGTTATGAAGTAGATGTTACTTGTTTTAAATGTGGTGGAAAAGGTTGTCCACTTTGCAAAAAAACAGGTTGGATTGAAGTTTTAGGTGCTGGTATGGTACATCCAAATGTATTAAAAATGAACGGATATGATCCAGATAAATATTCTGGTTTTGCATTTGGTACAGGTATTGATAGATTAGCAATGTTTAAATATGGTATTACAGATATGAGATATTTATATGCTAATGATGTTAGATTCTTAAGTCAATTTGATAGAAAGGATGAGGAATAATTATGAAACTTAGTTTAAATTTTTTAAGAGATTATGTTGATATAGATGAAAATATTGATGTTCATGAATTAGCTGAAAATATGACTAAAGTTGGAAATGAATATGATAGTGCTGAAAAATTAATTCCAGCTACAAAATTAATTATAGGAAAAGTTTTAGAATGTATAGATCATCCAGATTCTGATCACTTACATTGTACTAAAGTTGATGTTGGAAATGAAGTATTAAATATAGTATGTGGTGCTCCTAATGTAAGAGCAGGTATTAAAGTTATAGTTGCACAAAATGGAGCTGAGCTTCCAGGTGATGTAAAAATTAAAAAAGGTATGATTAGAGGACAAGAATCTAATGGAATGATTTGTGCTTTATATGAAATAGGAATTGATAAAAAATTCTTATCTGAAGAAGATAAAAATGGAATTCATGTTTTACCAGCTGATGCACCAGTAGGAGCAGACCCTATTAAATATTTAAAATTAGATGATGCTGTTGTTGATTTTGAATTAACTGCTAACAGAGGAGATTTATTAAGTATTTTAGGTATGGCTTATGAAGTAGGAGCTATATATGGTAAAAAAGTAAAAGTTCCTGAAATGTCTCACAAAGAAGCAGGAGAAGATATAACTAAGAACTTTACTTTAAATGTAAAAACAGAAAATTGTAAAATGTTTTTAGTAAGAAGAGCAAATAATGTTGTTATAAAAGAAAGTCCTGATTTTATAAAAAATAGATTAATAGCTTCTGGAATTAGACCAATCAATAATGTAGTAGATATTAGTAACTATGTAATGCTTGAATGTGGTCAACCACTTCATTTCTATGATAGTGATAGATTAGGAAATACTATTGAAGCTAGAATGGCTGAAAATGGAGAAAAATTAAAAACATTAGATGGAATAGATAGAGAATTAGAAGATACAGATATTGTTATTTCTGATGGAAAAAGAGCAATTGGTTTAGCTGGTGTTATGGGAGGATATGACACAGAGATAGAAGAAACAACAAAAAATGTTGTAATTGAAGCAGCTATTTTTGATTCTGTAAGAGTTAGAAAAACATCTAAAAAAATAGTTAGAAGTGAAGCAAGTAATCGTTTTGAAAAAGGATTAGATCCAAATAGAACATATATGGCAATGGAAAGAGCTGTAAAACTTTTAGAAGAATATGCTGACGCAGAAATTCAAACAGGTATGGCTGTTTATGATGAAACTGATAAATCAGAAAAAGAAGTGGATATTAAAGTAAAAGATATAAATGATTTATTAGGAACTGCTGTTACAGAAAAAGATGTATTAGAAGTTTTTGAAAAATTAGGATTTGTATCTAAAGTAAATGGTGATGTAATAACTGTTATTATCCCAACTAGAAGGATTGATATTTCTATTAAAGAAGATTTAATAGAAGAGGTTGGAAGAATCTATGGTGTTGATAATATAGTAGGAAAATTACCTATTATTCCAATGAAGATGGGAAAAGTTAATAAAACTGAAAGAGAAATTAGAAATAAAATGATTTCTTTAGGTTTGAATGAAACTTTATCATATATTTTAGTTAATGATAAAGAAGTCCATAAATATACTTATGATGATTTCGAAGAATTGAGATTATTAGATCCAATGACAGAAGAAAGAAATGTTCTAAGATATAGTATGATTCCATCTTTATATAAAATTTATGAATATAATAAATCTCATTATATTAAAGATGTAAATATATTTGAACTTGGAAAAGGCTTCTGGAAAAAACAAGAAGAATATCATGAAGAGTTAAGATTATGTGTTTTAATGACAGGTGAATATTATTTAGGAATTGGAAATAAAAAATCTGTTGATTTCTATGTAATTAAAGGTGTTGTTGAAGAAGTTTTAGATTATTTAGGATATGGAAATAGATATAGTTTTGTACTTCCTAAAGGAAATTTAAAAGAATTTCATCCAGGACAAGTTGCTGAAATAAATGTAAATGGAGAAGTAGTAGGTGTAATTGGAAGAATTCATCCAGAAATTTCTAAAGAAGCTGTTTATGTATTTGAAATAAATTTAAATAAATTATTAGCTAAAAAAGTTGGAAAAATGAAATTTAAAGATATTTCAATTTATCCTACAATTAAGAAAGATATTGCTGTTATTTTAAATAAAGAAGTGACATCTGATGAAATAGCTAAAGTTATTAAAAAAGCAACTGGAAATTTATTAGTAAATCAAGAAATGTTTGATTTATATACAAGTGAAGCTTTAGGAGATAAGAAAAGTGTTGCTTATTCTTTAACTTTTGGTTCAAATAACAAAACTTTAACAGATGAAGAAGTAAATCCTGTTATGGAAAAAGTTATTGAAGCATTAGAGAAAAATTTAAAAGCAGAGCTTAGAAAATAATTTATAGAAATAAAAATTATAATAAGAAAAATCTCAAAATTATTTTTGAGATTTTTTTCTTTCTATTGATTAAAAATAAATTTATAAATATAATTTATATGAATATTTAAACTAAAGATTAAATTTAGAAAGGAAATAAAAGATGAGAAAGTATATAAAATATATTTTAATAATTTTTGTGATTTTATTTTTTCTTTTATCAACTTCAAGTTTTGGAACAGAAGAACAATATAAAATTAATTCATATAATGTAAAAATTAATGTTGGTAAAAATAATGTTTTTGAAGTTGAAGAAACAATAACTGTTAATTATCCACAAGAATTTTATGGTGGAATAACAATGACTTTATTAAAAGAAATGGAACTTACTAAAAATGATGGTGGAAAAATAAATAAAATAGCAAAAGTTTCAAAGGTTCAAACTAGTGAAGAGGCTGTTATTCAAGATAGTATAGATAAAATGGTTATAAAATTTGGAAATGGTGAAAAAGCTGTAATAGGAAATAAAACATATAGTATAAAATATATTTGTAATATGGGAAATGATCCATATGATGGAAAAGATGAGTTTTATTTTAATATCTTTAATAACCATATGGATGCTGATATATATAATGCTACTTTTGAAGTAATAATGCCTGAAGATATTGATAAAAATACATTAAATTTATATTCTAATTTAAATAATAAAAATATAGAATATACAATTAATGGAAATAAAGTAAAAGGTTTTTATATAGGCGAGTTAAAAGCAGGAGAAATAGTTACAATATATATGGAACTTCCTGAAGGTTATTTTATAACTACTGATAAAAAAGATAAAAATTTATTAATGAGTTTAATTGCATTTTCAGCTTTAGGTGTTTTGTGCTCATATTTATTATGGTATAAATATGGAAATGATGATCCTATTGTAAAGAAAGCAAAAAAAACACCACCTAAAGATTTAAATAGTGCTGAATTAGGATTTTTCTTAAAAGGTGAAGCTACAAACGAAGATATTATAACAATTTTTTTATCGTTAGCCAATAAAGGATATTTAAAAATACAAGAATTATCAGAAGAAGTTTTATTTGTAAAAACTAAATCTTTTAAAGTAGTTAAAGTAAAAGATTATAATGGAAAAAATGAATATGAAAAATTATTTTTTGAAATTTTATTTTCTTCTAAAAATGAATTAACAGAGCAAGAATTAAGAAGAACTTTAAAATTAGGAATGAAGAAAATTGAGAAAAAATTAGAATCACCAAGAAATGTAAAAAGAGTATTTGAAGATACTGGTACATTTAAAGGTTTTATGGTTTTAAGTATTGGAATATTAGTTTTAGTATTAACATTATCTCTTCCAATGTATGCTTTATATGGAGGATATGGTTTGATTGTATCATTATTCTTGGTTGTATTAGAAATGCTTGGCTTTACTGCTGTAAAATCAATACCAGAATATGATTATAGTAAAAAAAGAAACTTAATAATAGCTGCTGCATTATTTTTAGAATTTTTATTCTTTATATCAATACCTGTAGCTGTTGTTACACAATTATTTTATTTTGATTTATTTTATAAAATTACTTATTGTGTGGGGTTAATATGTTTTGCAATTATATTATTTATAAGAAAATATATGGCAAAAAGAACTAAATTTGGTGTTGAAATATTGGGAGAAACAGAAGGTTTTAGAGAATATTTATTAAAAGAAAAAGAAATAATGAAGCAATTAGAAAAAAATAAAAATTATATATATGATATGTTGCCATATGTATATGTATTAGGATTAGTAGATGAATGGGAAAAAATGTATAAAGATTTAAAATTAGAGAAACCAGCTTGGTATGAAATAGAAGAAGATGCTAATTTTAAAACAATAATATACTTTATACAAAATTTAATGACAGTATAAAATAAAAGATTAAATAGGCCTTAAATAAACTTTATTTAAGGCTTATTTTTATATAAAATTTATTTTTGAAAAAAATAAAAAAAGTATTGACAACTGATTATTGTTAGTTTATAATAAGTCTTGTCGTAAGGAAAACGACATTAAATAAGACCTGCGCCTTTAGCTCAGTTGGTCAGAGCAACCGGCTCATAACCGGTGGGTCCAAGGTTCGAATCCTTGAAGGCGCACCATTTCGGGTAGGTGGTCGAGTGGTTAATGGCACCAGACTGTAAATCTGGCCGCGAGAGCGTACGTTGGTTCGAATCCAACCCTACCCACCAAAGACACAGTATAGACTGTGTCTTTTTGTTTATATAGGATTCAATAAACAAACACACCACATTAATGGTGTGTTTTGTTTGTTTTTATTTCATTACATGCTATTTTGTATGTTAAGCATATTTCATCTCCACTAATACTATTAGATATATTTAATAAAGTATCTAATTTTTGCATTTGATTTGGTGTAAGTTCTTTTTGCAATTCATGATATAGTTTATTATATTGTGATAATTTGGCTTTATAATTTTTATCATTTGTTCTTAATGTATTTATAATATCATCAATTTTATTATCTATAAAATTATCGTAAGATTTAGTTGAAATTTTCATAAAAACCACCTTTTTTATTTTTGAGAGATTATACCACATTATAAAATTAATCGCAAGTATCTTGCGATTTTATGATTATTAATTTGATTTTTGGAATAATACTATTGAGGTGTAGATTATGATAGGTATGATTTTAAGAAATATGAGACTTTCAGCTAAACTTCCTCAAGTAGAATTAGGAAAGAAATTATCTATGGCTGATACAACAGTTTCAAGTTACGAAAGAGAAAATAGTCAAGCAGATTTTGATACAATTGTAAAAATTGCTAAAATTTGTAATTATGAAATTTTATTTAAAGATAAAGAGGGCAATGTGTTTACAGTAGAAGAAATGTCAAAAGAAAGAGATTTCTAATTTTTTATATGTGGTAAATAAGTATTAAAAAAGTCTACAATCTAGTAGATTTTTTTAAATTAAAATAATTTATAATTGACATTTTTTAGATAAATTCATAAAATTATTTTAGTAGATTATTTCGGAGGTAAACAAATGAGAAAAAGTGATGGTGTAACATTAATTGCATTAGTAATAACAGTTATAGTATTAATAATATTAGCAGCAGTTACAATATATCCTGAATCTGAAGATGATGATGTAGTAACGAAAGCGCAAGAATCAGCTGCTGAAACAGATTCTGCTATAGATGAAGAACAAGAAGATATCGCCACAACACTTGATTATATAGATGAAAGTACAGCAAATTATATAGATAATAATACAGAGAATAATGTAATAAATTAATAAATAGTAATATAGAAGAGTAACTTTTGGGTTACTCTTTATCTTTTTATAAATTGTTATAAAATTGTTGCGAAATCTTTATATAAATGATAAAATATTATCGATTAAATAGAGGGTGGTTTATATGGGATTAAAATTAACAAATGAAGAGATTGAAGCAATTAAATATTATATGGAATCTAAGTTTGAAAATATTAATCAATTATTGATTAGTGATAGTAGAACAGATATTGCTTTTTTAAGTGATGAGAAGAATGAAGGCATTGAATTTTCATATGCTAAAGATAATATAATTAGATATTTAGAAGTAATAAAAAATATCTATAGAGCTATTATGAAATCATACTTAGGTAAGGGTAAAAAAGATAGATGGTCTTTTGCTAGAAGAACAAATACATCTGAAATCGAAAAATTTAAAAATGAACCATATATAGACAGTTTTTTATTTGTATCATTAGATAAAAGTGGAGTTTCAGATGAAAGCAGTATAGGAAATAATTCTGTAATAGCATATATTTGTGGTGATTCAAATATTCCATTTATGAAATTAGAAGATGCTTTAAATTCAAATAATAAATATATAATCGTTGCACCTTTTACTAGAGTTTTAAATGTTTCAGAAAGTTCTGATATTGAAATTAATGGAAATAAAATAAGTACATATACTGTTAATTTAGAAAAACAAGAACTTGAAACAATGACTGAATTAGATAAAGAAGATTTGTATACACATATAATAGGAAATAGTGATTTAGTTAATCAAACTTTACATGATGCAGTATTTTTAGAAAAAGAAAATATTTCTAATTATGAAAGTATTAGAGAACTTGAAAAACAAATTACTGATTTTGAAGCTTTAATAGCTAAAAAAGAAATTCAAAAAGATTATTCTGAAAGTGAGAGAAATGCTGATGAAGCAGATCTTGCAGAATTAAATGAAAAATTAGATGTTTTTAAAAATCGTTCAGCAGAAATATTTAATAGTATAAAAAATAATAATAAATTTATGACAAGTTGGAAGAAAAATATTACAGTATATTTGATGGCAGAATTTTCAGATATTGAAAAACAAGTTGCAGCAGAACTTGAAGCTGATAATGAATTTCAAAAAGCTAAAGAAGAAATATTGTTAGAAAAAGCCAAATTAAAGAGAATAGATTTAGAAAAAGAAAGCTTTGAAAAAATAGTTGAACAACTAAAAAAAGAAGCAATAGAAAATATTAAAGCTATTGAAAAATTAAAAGAAGATATTGCAAGATTAATTAGCAAACAACAAAATTATGCTAAAATTGCTGGTAATATGAATGCTAGTTATAGTGCTTTGAATAATGCTTTTGAGATGAAGAAAAAGGCAGAAGCTTTAGAGAATTTAATTAGAACAATTAAATTAAAAATAGATGTTATAGCAGCAGAACATGATGTTATAGTAGGAAGTGAAAAATTAATAAAAATTTCTGAAATTAATAATCAAATATCAATTCTTTTAAATTATTTAAATAATCCTAAAACTATTGTTGCAAAATCAAAATTAACAAGATTTGATGAAATGATTGTAGTAGAAGAAAATGAACTTAAAAGAAATATAGCTAAAGCCATTTTAGATATAAGAGGGAATGCAGAATTAAAAAAATTAAAAGATGATATTGAAATTATCGAAGATAAGAGTCCAATAAAGAAATTTTTAGGAATGTTTACAGGACAAAATAGATTAGATGATTTTATATTAGAACAAATAGATATTAGACAAAATACAATTAAAAAAGCTTTATCAAAAAGTTTAAGATTAGACAATAATTATAGTATTCATGAGCTTGTTGCTGAAATTAGAATGTTTATAAATGAAAATGAAGATGATGAATTAGTTCAAGATGATATTGCTGATTTAGAAGCTTTAGAAAAAGAGATTTCAAAAAGCTTTGTTATTATTGAAAGTAAAGTAGATGATATAATTCATGAAAAAGAAAATAAAAATTTACCAGTAAGTTCTAAATTATCTAAAAAAGAATTAATAGAAATTGAAACATATAGATTTTTAAATAAATATGGATATGATAGATCTGATGAATATGCAAAAGAAGAAGCTGTATATAGAGATACAACTGCTAATGAAATAACTAGAATAATAGAATATATTAATACTTCTAAAGTTATAGAGATTTAAATAAATAAGAGATATTTTTGAAACATCAAAAATATCTCTAAAAAATTATAGAATAAGAGGAAATAAAATGAACAAAAAAAGAATTTTAACAGGTGATAGACCAACAGGAAAATTGCATATTGGACATTATTTTGGTTCACTTCAAACTAGAGTTAAAATGCAAGAAAATGAAGAATATGATCCATATATTTTAATAGCAGATGTTCAAGCTTTAACAGATAATTTTAATAATCCTGAAAAGGTTAGAAAAAATGTAAGAGAACTTGCAATGGATTATTTGTCAGTTGGAATTGATCCTACTAAAACAACTATATATATTCAATCAATGGTTCCAGAAACAGCAGAATTAACAGTGTTTTATTCTAATTTAGTTACAATAGCTAGATTAGAAAGAAATCCTACAGTTAAAACTGAAATAGCTCAAAAAAGAGAATTATTTGGAGAAAGTGTAACATATGGATTTTTAGGATATCCTGTAAGTCAAGCTGCAGATATCACAGCATTTGAAGGAGCTTTAGTACCAGTAGGAGAAGATCAATTACCACTTATTGAACAATGTAGAGAAATAGTTCGAAAATTTAATAGTATATATGGTGAAGTTTTAATAGAACCAGAAGCTGTTTTATCAAATGCTAAAAGAATAAAAGGTCTTGATGGAAATGAAAAAATGGGTAAATCTTTAGGAAATGCTATATATTTAGCTGATTCTGAAGAAGAAGTTAATAAAAAAGTTATGAGTGCAGTTACAGATCCAAATCGTATTAAAAAAGATGATTTAGGAAATCCTGATGTATGTATGGTTGCATATTATCATAAATTGTTTTCAAGTGAAGAAGCTTGCACAAATGCATGTGAAGAATGTAGAGCAGGAAAGAGAGGATGTGTAGCTTGTAAAAGAGAGCTTGCTAATAATATAAATGAATTTTTAAAACCAATTAGAGAAAAAAGAAAATATTATGAAGAAAATCCTGAAGTAGTTGATAAAATATTAAAAGAAGGAACTGAAAAAGCAAGAATAACAGCTAAAGAAACTATGAAAAAAGTAAAAAAAGCAATGATGCTTGATTACTTTGAATAATATAAAAAATATTATGAAAAATAAAAGTAGCCCATATAGGCTACTTTTTTATGTAAATTTACATAAAAAAGCTTTATTTTTTAATGTTTTTGTTGTATAATATAAATTGCTCAAAATCAGTAATGAAAGGGAGAGAGAAAAGTGTTTACAGACTATGTAAAAATTATAATTAAAGCAGGTAATGGCGGAAATGGTGCTAAAACTTTTAGACGTGAAAAATATGTAGCAGCAGGTGGTCCTGATGGAGGAGACGGTGGAAATGGTGGAAGCATTTATTTTGAAGTTGATAAAGACGCCAATACTTTAATTGATTTTAGATATAATAAAAAATTTAAAGCTGAAGATGGAGAAAATGGTTCTGGTAATCGTTGCTTCGGAAAAAGTGGAAAAGATTTATATATAAAAGTACCAAAAGGAACTGTAGTAAAAGATTTTAAAACTGGAAAAGTAATAGTAGATTTATCTAAAGATGGGCAAAAAGAATTGGTTTTAAAAGGTGGTAGAGGTGGAAAAGGAAATGTTCACTTTGCTACTTCAACAAGACAAGTCCCAGATTTTGCTATAGATGGTGAAAAAGGAAAAGAAATAGAAGTTGTTTTAGAATTAAAATCAATAGCTGATGTTGGTTTAGTTGGTTTTCCAAATGCTGGTAAATCAACAATATTATCTAGAGTAACAGCTGCAACACCTAAGATTGCAGATTATCCTTTTACAACTTTAAATCCAAACCTTGGAGTTGTAAAAACAAGTCATGGAGATTCTTTTGTATTAGCTGATATTCCTGGTATTATTGAAGGAGCTAGTGAGGGAGTAGGTCTTGGACTTCAATTTTTAAGACATGTTGAAAGAACAAGAATTTTGTTACATGTTATAGATTGTTCAGGCTTAAATGGTAGAAAAGCTGTTGATGATTTTAATAATATAAATAATGAACTTGAAAAATATAGTGAAAAATTAATTCAAAAAAGACAAATTGTTGTAGCAAATAAATTAGATGCAATGCAAGATGAAGATAATTTAAATGAGCTTGAAAGTTTAGTTAAAGAAAAAGGTTTAGATTTTTATAAAATTTCAGCTGTAACAGGTGAAGGTTTAGAAAAATTATTTAATGATATAGCAGAATTAATTAAAGAATTACCTGAAGAAGATATTATTGAATCTGATGAAAGAATGATATATACATTAGAGGAAGATGAAGATGACTTTACTATTGAACAAGAAGATGAAAATACTTATTATGTTTATGGACCTGCAGTAGAACGTTTAATGGGTAGAGTAAATATTGGAGATAATGAATCTTTTGCTTATATGCAAAGAATGCTTAAAAAATTAGGAATTGAGGATGCATTAAGAGAAAAAGGTGTTAAAGAAGGAGATACAGTAAAAATCTTAGAATGGCACTTTGAATATTATATGTAAAATAAAAATGTCATTTTGAATAGTACATTATATTTAAAATGGCATTTTATATTTATATTTAATTAATGTTTATTGATAAGGAGAAAATTGTGAAGAAAAAAGTAGCATTTTATACATTACGGTTGCAAAGTAAATCAATATGAAACTAATGGAATGATTCAAAAATTTCAAAATAAAGATTATGAAATAGTTGAATTCTCTAATAAAGCTGATATATATATTATAAATACATGTACAGTAACAGCAATGTCTGATAAGAAGTCTAGACAATTTATAAGACAAGCTAAAAAAAATAATCCAGACTCTTTAGTAGTGGCAGTACGGATGTTATGTTCAAGTGGCAAAAGATAATTTGGAAAAGATTAATGAAATTGATTTGTGTATTGGAACTAATGAAAAAAATCAAATAGTTGAATTAGTTGAAAAATATATATTAGAAAATGATAAATGTGATATTGATGATGTATTTAAAAAAGAAGAATTTTCAGATTTTGGAACTGTTACATATTCAGAAAAAACTAGAGCTGTAATAAAAGTACAAGATGGATGTGATAGATTTTGTTCATATTGTATTATTCCATATGCAAGGGGTAGAGTAAGAAGTAGAAAAAGAGAAAGCGTTATTGAAGAAATAAAGTGTATTGCAAATAATGGAATAAAAGAAGTAGTCATAACTGGTATCCATGTAGCATCATATGGTAAAGATTTTAAAGAAAAATATGAACTTATAGATTTATTAGAAGAAATTAATAAGATAGAAGGAATAGAAAGAATTAGACTTGGATCTATTGAACCATTAATGATTACAGAAGATTTTATCAGTAGAAGTCTAAAATTAAAAAAATTATGTCATCATTTTCATTTGTCACTTCAAAGTGGAAATACAGAGACTTTGAAAAGAATGAACAGAAGATATTCAGCAGAAGAATTTAAAATTATTGTTGATAGAATAAGAAATGTATATGATGACGCAATTTTAACAACAGATATAATAGTAGGTTTTCCAGGTGAAACAGAAGAAGAATTTAATGAAACATATAATTTTTTAAGTGAAATTAAATTCTATAAAATGCATGTTTTTAAATATTCTATAAGAGAAGGAACAAAAGCTGCTGAAATGAAAAATCAAGTTTCTCCTGAAATAAAAGAAGAAAGAAGTAATAAATTATTAAAACTTTCAGATGAAAATGAAATTGAATATTTGAATAGCTATTTAAATACAGAAATAAAAGTTCTTTTTGAAGAAAATGATGGAGAATATTGGAAAGGACATACTTCTAATTATTTAATTGTCAAAGTAAAAAGTGAAGAAGACTTAATTAATAGAATAGAGAATATAAAAATTAATAATGTAATTGGATTAGAATTGGAAGGAATTGTTACAAAATGAAAAAAATGTAAACAAAAAGTAACCAAAACTTAATATTAAAAAAAGCGATTTCTATTGATTTAAAAATAATTATATAGTATAAATAATGTATAAGTATTTAATTTTCATACTAAGGAGGAAACAAGATGAAAGAATTCAAGTTAGATGATGATGTTAAAGTAAATGAAACAGCTGAAGGAAAAGGTTTACCAGCTAAAGCTACAGCTTGGGATAAACTTAAAGGTGTTTTATTTAAAGAAATCGATTTAAAAGGAATTTTATTAAAAGAAATCGATGTTAAAGGTTTCTTGTTCCAAGAAATTGATTTAAATAAACCAGTTAAAATAACAATGTCACCAAAAACTGAAAAAGTATTTGGCGAAATTCATGATTTCTTATTCCAAGAAGTTAAATTTCCAGAATTACATAGCTTCTTATTCCAAGAAGTTAATCTATTCGGAAGCAAAAAACATAAAGATCAAGCATAATAATTAATTAAGATATAAATAGAGATAGTTTTGCTATCTCTATTTTTGTTTTTTACAAAATAAATGATTCATATTATTTAAATATCTATTAATAAAATATTAATAGATATTTTTTTATCGAAAAGTCCTTAAATATTTAAAAAACACTTGAAATTTACTAGTTTTTGGTATATGATTATTTCGGTTAAAAGTATGACCAAAAATTTTACGATACAAGAGTATCAGAATTAGGAGGATGTTTATGTCAGTAAAAGTAGCCATTAATGGTTTTGGACGTATTGGACGTCTTGCATTTAGACAAATGTTTGGAGCAGAAGGGTATGAAATCGTTGCAATTAACGACTTAACAAGCCCAGATATGTTAGCTCATTTATTAAAATACGATTCTGCACAAAAAAGATATGAAAAAGCAGATACAGTAGTAGCAGGAGAAGACTCTATCACTGTAGATGGAAAAACTATCAAAATATATGCAGAAAAAGATGCTGCAAATTTACCTTGGGGTGAAATTGGAGTAGATGTTGTATTAGAATGTACAGGATTCTACACATCAAAAGAAAAAGCTTCAGCTCATATCACAGCAGGAGCTAAAAAAGTTGTTATTTCTGCACCAGCTGGTAAAGATTTACCAACTATCGTTTTCGGTGTAAATGAAGGTACATTAACAAAAGAGGATAACATTATCTCTGCAGCTTCATGTACAACAAACTGCTTAGCACCAATGGCTAAAGCATTAAATGATTATGCACCAATCCAATCTGGAATTATGACAACAGTTCATGCTTATACTGGTGATCAAATGGTTTTAGATGGACCACATAGAAAAGGTG
>JAEIGA010004615.1_pt1 | contig 21287 bp, 16 predicted proteins | sample 9270691 | NCBI WGS metagenome assembly JAEIGA01 (sample SAMN17057246, study PRJNA624740) | gut metagenome | biome: biome; isolation source: fecal sample | host: Bos grunniens | place: China: Xizang | collected 2019 | reverse complement strand
TGAAGAATCTGCCTGCGGCAGATGGTGAAGAACAGCTTGCGCTGTGGTGAAGAACGCACCTGCGGTGCGTCGTACGGGGGGAGGAGGAACAGCTACCGCCGTGGTGAAGAATGCCCGTTGGGCATGGTGAAGAATCTGCCTGCGGCAGATGGTGAAGAACAGCTTGCGCTGTAGTGAAGAACGCACCTGCGGTGCGGCGTACGGAGAGGGAGGAGGAACGGCTGCCGCCGTGGTGAAGAATGCCCGTTGGGCATGGTGAAGAATCTGCCTGCGGCAGATGGTGAAGAACAGCTTGCGCTGTGGTGAAGAACGCACCTGCGGTGCGTCGTACGGAGCGGGCGGGGGTCACCGCGACTTCAGGTGCTCTTTGAGAATACGCTTGAGTTCTTCGGCGGTTTCGGGGGCATCTTGCACGGAGTGGTCGGCAGGGACAATTTTCTCTGAGCCCCAGGAGATATGGCTGGACCAGTAGGGAACCACGCCATCTGAGCTATCCGGAGTATCGCCACGGCCGCGGTCGCCGATAACGGAGTGTGTGGGCACATTGCGCACGGTCAGGCCTTTCAGGCCCTGAATAGAATAGCCCTCGGGCGATAATTGGTCGCCGCTGGTGAACCATTCTGTCAGCTTAGAGGGCTCCAACAGCAGCATATCCTGCTGCAGGGTGGCAATATTGAACACCTCTTGCACAATGGTTTGCGGCAATTCTACCAGCCCCATCAGCCAGCGAGTAATGCTGTATTGTGCCATGGGGGCACCTTTGTGGGGCGTGGCCAAATAGACAACGCGTGCGGCATTGACGGGGCGGAAGTAGTAATCCTTCTGCAGATTGGACTGTTTGCCGGAGAACGGAAGCGGCTCTGTGATGTAGCGAGCGTCCATGTAGTCATCCATGTCCAACTTACCAATGTTACGGTTGCGCAGCATCTTCCATGGCTCCACACACTGGCTGTAGTGGGTGATAAGGCCGCCCATGGAATGCCCTACCACTACCATTCTATCCCAATTTTTGTTGGTGTGGTGGGGGTCTACCTCGTTGCGAACCTTGCGGATAGAGTCGCGATAGTAGCGGGCGGAGATTGTCCACGCTACGCCGGTGGGATAATTGAAATACCAGAACTGGTAATGCTCTCGAATGACAGGGTCAGCCAGCAGCCGGTTCACCAAATTATCAAAGGTGCCGGCACTGCTGAGAAGCCCGTGCGTGAGGATAACGGGAATCTTTTTGGGGTTATATGAATCGATGGAGGACAAGCCGGAGGTATCGCGCAGCTCTTGCGGACGCAGCATACCCAGCATGCGGTCCTCTTTCACTCGGGTGAGGTTCCAGTATACTTCGATGGTGGCAGAAATATCTGCAGCAAGCGGATAGGTGACCCCGCCTACCTTAAACTTGCTTTGCCTGTTGCGCGGAATGAGCCGTATGCACACCTGATTATCCTTGCCGTTGGGGAACTCTACCACCATGGTGAGAGCCTGTACCGTGCCGCGCGAGGTAATGGCGAAGTGGTGGCGGTCGAGCTTATTCTCCTTCCCTGCGGGGATGACACCCACCAGGGGCACCCCCAAGCCGGGCTCGGTAAAGTGGTCTTGCAAGGATTCTATCTCTACATCCTGCGCGGGCACCACATCCTCATAAACCTCGCGGAATCGGAGGTGAGCGGGGAATCCGTCCTGCTTAAAGGTGACACCTTGGGGGAGCACATGCGGACGTTGTTCGTTAATGGCGGCTTTAATATCTGCGCGGTAACGGCAAATCAACAAATACGCATGGTGATTGTAGCGTGCAAGGGCGGCAGCGCGCGTCGGTTCATCCAATCGCTTATTGCCCAGCAAGGCCCAATCCTGCTTTAGGAGAGAAATCAGCTTGGCATCCGGCAACGCCTCGCGCTCCGACGCGGAGACGTAGGCGGGCGGCAACAGGGGCGCAGAGCACCCGCTCAGCATGACCGGCATGAGCAACGAGAGCACATGCCATGAGCGACAACATTGATTCCACCAAGTGATAAGTCCTTGCATGGTGCTATGCTATAGAAATAGCAGCCAAAGGTCAAGAGGATAGTGAAATGATGTACAAATTACAAAGTACAATGTACAATTTGCAAGATAGGCTCCCTGCCGGTCGCGGGGAAAAGCAAAGCTGGAGCAACCGTGAATGCTCCGCGCGTTAAGGCGCGGGCGGTAGGTTTAGCAAAGCTCTGCCTCCCCTCTGCGGCGCAGCCGCCTGACTTTCAAATCCAAAATCTAAAATTCAAAATCAAACTTCTACAATTGTACTTTGTAAATTGTAAATCCCAATCATGCTCCGTTCTTTCTCGGGGCATTGGTGCCGCCGATGAGCAGAACAATCTCGCCTTTCGGCGGTTGTTTTTCAAACTCGGCAAGAATTTCTGCAGCTGTGCCGCGGTGGTAGGTTTCAAAAACCTTGGTAAGCTCGCGGGCTACACAAATGGGTGCATCGGGGTCCATCTCCGCCACTGCTTTAACGGACTTGACAATGCGATAGGGGGATTCGTAAAAAATCGATGTATGAGAGGCAGCCAAGGCTTGCTGCAACACCGTGCCCTTTTTGCCGGATTTAACGGGAAGGAAGCCCCCGAAAAAGAACGCATCGCTCGGCAAACCGGAGCCCACCAAAGCCGTTACCACGGCAGACGGGCCGGGCAATACGGTAAAGGCTACGCCACGGGCTTTCAGCTCTTGAATAAGGCGGTAGCCGGGGTCCGACACACCGGGCATACCGGCATCGGACACCACGGCAAAACGCTCACCGGCTAGGGCGCGGGCAGCTACCTCCGGGGCGCGAGAGCTTTCATTATGCTCATGCAGGCTCAACAAGGGCTTGCGAATGCCATAATGGCTGAGCAGCATGCCGGTGTTGCGGGTATCCTCGCAGCACACGCAATCCACCCCCTGCAATACGTCTAAGGCGCGGCGGGTGATATCCTCGCGGTTGCCAATGGGCAAGGCGACAAAGCTGACGGGGTACTCAATCATGGCAGCGTAAGCTGATTCAGCACCTCCTGTGCAGCCAAGCGCACAGCGTAGGAGAGAGCGGTCTCTCGGGCAGACTGGGCATTGCCCGAGGTGTTGAAGTAGCCCCACTCGCCGCGGGCCTCACCACTTTTTACCACCTCACCGGTTTTGCGGTTGGTGACAACGTAGTCCACATACACCTCTACGGCAATTTCGCTACTAATGTAGGAGTCGTCGGGGTTGGTCATCAAGCTACGATTACGCACGCTCTTTACCTTACCGGAGATGCAAAAATCACTCGCAGAGGGGGCTGCCATGCGGAAGGTGCCGTCGCTCTGCATCACATCTGCCAAGGCGGAGGTCATTTGCACAGCGGCATAAGGGTACACCGTATGGTTTTCGAACATGGCTACATCAAAGGTCTTCAGCCCTTGCATGCTACCATTAACCAAGCCACCCATCTTGTAGCCGCAAGAGGCGGTCATGAGGGGGATGGCGCAGAGAAGGAGAGAGAGGAGTTTTTTCATGACTTGTTTTGGGTTGCAGCAGTTTGAAGCGCACGGGCGCGGCTCAGCAAGCGCTCTGCCTCAGCAGAGGCCTCGGGGTTATTGCTCTTTTGGCGAATCACGTTTTCAAAGCAGAAGATGGCAGAGGGATACTCCTTGGAGCGCTCCAAGTAATATTTGCCTACCTCCAACTCCTGGCGCACGAGCAGACGGCGCACGTTGGAAGCCTCAGACAGGGCTTTGCCGGCATCCTTGTGGTTCGGGAAGCGGAGGGAGAACTCCTCGTAGGCCTCGCGAGCGCGGTGCAGGTTGACAAGGTTTTGGTCGCCACGGGTGCGGCTGGAGGCCCAAAGCTGGGCAACCATCAGCTGTGCTTCGGGAGCGTAGCGGCTGGTGGGGTAATCTTCCACCAACTTGGCGTAGACCATGGCCGCCTCCTCGAACTTCTCTTGCTTCACCAAGAACTTACCGAAAAGAGACATTGCTGTAGCGGCCATATCATTGTACGGGGCATTGCGAATTACCTTGCTCAGCCATTCTTCTACGGTGGAAGCATCGATAGGAGCCGTCCACAGGCCCATCACCTCCACATTCAACTTACCCTCTGCACCGGCCATAGCGAGAGCAAGCTGGCGATCCAGCGCCTTATTGTACAAGGGGCTGCTTTGGTAGCGAGTTACAATTTTATCATACTCATCGAAAGCATCGCGCGGAAGCCCCTGCTTTTCGTACACCTCTGCCAGCAAAAAACGGGCATCGGCCACACAGGGAGCATGCTGGTAGCTCTTGCGGAGTTTCTTTAACAGGGATTCTGCAGCAGAAAGTTTATTCTTCTGCACCAAGGCACGAGCCTGAGCCAACAGCGCCTCAGCCTCCGGATCTTGGGCAGCGATGGTTCCGGCCGGTATCAATTCAGGGGAGCTTTGTTGACACATTGTCAGCGGCATCAACAAGCCTAAGCACCACAACAGCTGCAGATTTTTCTTCATAACACTGCTATATTACCATGCCGCCCCCTCTGAGAGCAAGCGTATTTTTCGTCTTCGCCCGGTAATAAAGCGGTGAGATGCACAATTGTAAATGTTTGATTTTGAATTTTTGATTTTGGATTTGAAATTGAGGTGACTGTTACTACAGGGGGCGGAACTCAAAAATCGTATATTGCACATCGCAAATCGCACGTAAAAAAGCCGGCGTGCACCCGAAGATGCACGCCGTCTTAATTAACTGTGTATTAAACTTACACGGAAGCCTTGATGATAGCAGCGAAGGAAGCGGCCTTAAGGGCAGCGCCACCTACGAGAGCACCATCGATGTCCGGCTGGCCCATGAGCTCAGCGGCATTCTCGGGCTTCACAGAGCCACCGTACTGCAGGCGAACCTTATCAGCGGCCTCGGCACCGAAGGTGTCGGCGATAACGCCACGGATGAAAGCGTGGGCGGACTGAGCGTCCTCAGCAGAGGCGGTAACGCCGGTGCCGATAGCCCATACGGGTTCGTAAGCGATAACAAGACCGGCAACCTCCTCAGCGGTAAGGCCCTCAAGACCCTCTACCACCTGAGACTTGAGAACGGACTCAAGCTGGCCACCCTGACGCTGCTCGAGAGTCTCGCCGATGCAGTAAATCGGGCAGATACCGGCAGCAAGGGCCTTCTTAATCTTCTTGTTGATGTAAGCGTTGGTCTCACCATGATACTGGCGGCGCTCGCTGTGACCAAGCACAACGTAGGTGCAGCCGAGCTCGTTGAGCATGGCGGTGGAGATTTCACCGGTGAAAGCGCCGTTGTCGCGGTCGCTCACGTCCTGAGCACCTACGCCAATGCACTTGCAACCATCAAGAACCTCCATAACGGCGGGAATGGTTACAAAGGGAGGAACGATTACCTTATCTACGGCGATGTCGCAGGTATTCTCTTCCTTGAACGCGGCGAGGAAAGCCTTAGCTTCCTGCGGGCCCATGTTCATCTTCCAGTTAGCAGCAATAATGGGTTTGCGAGACATAATTGTAAAAAGTTGTCTGTTCTGACGCGCGTATACTACCTTCTTCTTTGCGGAAAGTCAAGAAAAAACAGTTTTTAGGAGGCTCAGATTTTCTTGGTCAGGCAATACCAGAGGAAGCGGGTATTGTGCACCAGGTAGCGCTTGAACAGGCGACGGGGTTCTTTGCAAAGGCGGTAAAGCCACTCCAGCCCATGCGCACGCACCCAGGCCGGAGCCTGCTTTACCAGCCCGGCATGGAAATTAAAAGCAGCCCCTACCCCAAAATAGACAGCGGGCGGCAATTGCTCGCGGTGCGTAAACAGCCAGCGCTCTTGCTTTGGGCAGCCCAAGCCTACCCACACGCAGTTGGCTCCGCTCTCGCGAATACAGCGGAAAATCTCTTCATGCGTTCCTTCCGGCCATTCGCCCATGGGCGGGCAATAGTGGCCTACCACTTCTGCCCCGGCAAAGCGTGCCCCCAGTTTTTCTTTCAGCAAAGCCACGGCCTCTTCCGTACCCCCAAGCAAAAAATGCCGCAGCCCTTCCCTGCGCCCTCGGTCCCACATCCATTCCATCATATCCGGGCCGTAAAGACGGTGTGCAGGGGCATTTTTACGGCGCAAAAGCCACACGATAGGCATGCCGTCCGGGCAGATATAGGAAAAGCGAGACAAACCATCGCCGTATTCTTTTTCGTGCAAAATACGAGTGAGCACATGCACATCGGCATGCGCTACCAATACGGGCTGAGCCGTGCTGCCGGCCAAGGATGAAAAATGAGCACTGGCGGCATCAAGATTCGCAGCGGCAAAAGGAACACCGAAAATGGACTGTGTGCAGAGGTCTGACATGTGAGCGGGCGCATTGTAACATAGCCAAGCTAAATAAGCAAGCGGATTATATCCGCACGACACGACAGTGCAATGTCACTAATTTCACTTGCGTAGCAAATATCACTGCGGCGCAGCCGCAATTTCACTTGCGTTAGCAAATATCACTGCGGCGCAGCCGCAATTTCACTTACGTTAGCAAATATCCGGCTACAAGCCGCAATTTCACTTGCGTTAGCAAATATCGCTGATTATTAGCAGCAAGGCTTTTTAGTGATATTTGCCTTGCAGGCAAGTGATATTCTGCCTGCGGCAGAGTGATATTGAGCCTTCGGCTCAGTGATATTGCCCCGCTGCGCGGGGCAGTAAAAAAAAACATTCGCGCCAGCAAATATCACTGCGGCTACAAACCGCAATTTCACTTGCGTAGCAAATATCGCTAATTATTAGCAGCAAGGCTTTTTAGTGATATTTGCCTTGCAGGCAAGTGATATTCTGCCTACGGCAGAGTGATATTGAGCCTTCGGCTCAGTGATACTGCCCCGCTGCGCGGGGCAGTGAAATATTTGGCAATAAAAAACTAGACTCACACCGGACAAGTGTTATAATAACAAACATGGGGACAAACGGCAAACTACAACAAGCATCGATGGATTTTGCAATCAAGCTAATTCGATTTTACGAACAAATAGAATGCAAAGCTTTTTTGAAAAATCAATTGGCACGCGCCGGCACTTCCATCGGAGCCAATATTCATGAATCTACCTACGCAGAAAGTCCGGAAGATTTCATTCACAAGCTGGGTATCGCCCTGAAAGAATGCAATGAGACAGAATACTGGCTTAACATCGTTGCTGAGATTTGTCCTGATTTGAAAAAAGAAACTCTACAACTCAAGCATTATGCCGGAAGCATCCGTAGAATGCTGATAGCCTCTATTGTGACGGTAAAACAACGCTTGGGGATGGAGAAGTAATGATGCTGGAAATTCGCCCTCCATCCCAAAAACTGCCCGCCTCGCGGGCAATTTCACTTGCGTTAGCAAATATCACTGCGGCACAGCCGCAATTTCACTTGCGCCAGCAAATATCACTGCGGCGCAGCCGCAATTTCACTTGCGCCAGCAAATATCACTGCGGCGCAGCCGCAATTTCACTTGCGCCAGCAAATATCACTGCGGCGCAGCCGCAATTTCACTTGCGCTAGCAAATATCACTGCGGCACAGCCGCAATTTCACTTGCGTTAGCAAATATCACTGCGGCACAGCCGCAATTTCACTTGCGTTAGCAAATATCGCTAATTATTAGCAGCAAGGCTTTTTAGTGATATTTGCCTTGCAGGCAAGTGATATTCTGCCTGCGGCAGAGTGATATTGAGCCTTCGGCTCAGTGATATTGCCCCGCTGCGCGGGGCAGTGAAAAAAACATTCGCGCAAGCAAATATCACTGCGGCGCAGCCGCAATTTCACTTGCGTAGCAAATATCGCTAATTATTAGCAGCAAGGCTTTTTAGTGATATTTGCCTTGCAGGCAAGTGATATTCTGCCTACGGCAGAGTGATATTGAGCCTTCGGCTCAGTGATATTGCCCCGCTGCGCGGGGCAGTGAAAAAAACATTCGCGCTTGCAAGCGGGGCTTGCAAGCGCGGGAATGTTTTTCAGGTAAGCAGAAAAGCTTACTTCTGGTCAGAGGGGCTCCACTCCTCGGCAGCGGCAGTAGCCAGGTTGAAGGCCTGCTCAAGGCCCACCATGTCGCCTGCACGTACGGTCTCGAAGGCGGCCGTCTCACGACGAAGCTGCTCGGGATCGTAGTTAACAGCCTTGATGGAAAGACCGATGCGGCGCTCTACCTTGTCTACCTTGATGACGCGAGCCTTGATGGAATCGCCCACCTTGATGACGTCCTTGACGCGCTCCACGTGCTCCTCAGACAGCTGGGAGATGTGGATAAGACCATCGATGTCGCCGTCGAGGTTGACGAAAGCACCGAAGGAAGCAATCTTGGCAACCTGACCGGAAACGAGATCGCCCACCTTGAAGCGGCTGTCGATGCTCTCCCAGGGATCGCTCTCAAGCTGCTTGATGCCGAGAGATACACGCTGGTTTTCCTTGTCGATGTTGAGCACGCGGGCCTCAACAACGTCACCCTTCTTGAGAACCTCAGAGGGATGGTTGATCTTGCGGGTCCAGCTCATGTCGGACACGTGAATCATGCCGTCAATACCCTCCTCGAGAGCCACGAAGGCACCGTAGGGAGTGAGGTTACGCACAGCGCCGGAGATGATGGTACCAACCGGGAAGCGAGCCTCGATAGCCTCCCACGGATTCTCGTCGAGCTGACGAACGCCGAGGGAAATCTTCTGCTCCTCAACGGAGATGTTAAGCACAACGGCTTCGATTTCCTGGTCCAGAGAAAGGACATCGGAGGGACGAGTGATGCGCTTGGTCCAGGAAAGCTCGGAAACGTGCACGAGACCTTCCACCCCCTTCTCGAGCTCAACGAATGCACCGTAAGCGAGAAGCTTGGTAACACGGCCCTTAACGCGGGAGTTGATGGGATATTTCTGCTCGATGTTGGCCCAGGGATTGTCGCTGAGCTGCTTGAGACCAAGGGAAACACGCTCCTTGTCGCGGTCAACCTCAAGGATGAGAACCTCAAGCTCCTGACCGATGTGCAGGATCTCGGAGGGATGATTTACGCGGCCCCAGCTCATATCCGTAATGTGGAGCAGACCATCCATACCGGAGAGGTCTACGAAGGCACCGAAGTCTGTGATGTTCTTGACAGTACCGGTTACGCGATCGCCAACCTTAACGGTCTCCAAGAAGCGCTGACGCTGCTCGCTGCGCTCGGCCTCGATAACCTCGCGGCGGGACAGAACGATGTTCTTGCGCTCGTCGTTTACCTTTACAATCTTGAACTCGAAAATCTTACCAACGAACTCGTTGAGGTCCTTGGGGGGGATGATGTCAACCTGAGAACCGGGAAGGAAAGCCTCTACGCCAACGTTGACCATAAGGCCACCCTTGACAACGCTCTTCACCTTACCCTTCACGAGGCCACCCTCACGGTATACGGCCACGATCTTGTCCCAGTTCTGCTTGTGAGCAGCCTTCTCCTTGGAGAGAACCACGAGGCCCTCCTCGTTCTCAAGGCTCTCAAGAAGAACCTCAATCTTGTCACCTACCTCAATCTCCTCATCTTCGAACTCGGAGATGGAGATGACACCTTCAGACTTGTAGCCAATGTCAACAAGGACGACCTGCTGGCGGATCTCGAGGATGGTACCATCCACGATGTCGCCCTTACGGAATGTCGGAAGCTTAGCATCGATCAAAGCCTCCAGATCAGAAATATTCATTATTAATAGTTTAGTTAATGTTAACGCGACTCCTCAAGGCCCCTACGCCGGTGATTTTCGGGGCGCCTGTACACCACCGGGCGGATTCGCGGAGGACATTGTACAGATTTTCAGCCCCATGGCAAGCCTTTTTTCTTAAAATTCCACTCTAACCATCAGAGATTTGAGGGAGATGCAAAACAATACGCGAAGCATTGCGCCGTTTTAGAGACGCTCTGTTAAAGTTTTTAGGTGTCAACCCCGCAAATAGCAATTTATGGAAGTACGAGGGACGAATTGGATTTACGATTTACAATGTACAAGGTACAATTTAAGAGTTCCGCGCCTTACGGCGCAAAGATAGCAAAGCTCAGCATAAGCTGCCTCCCGCGCTTAAGGCGCGGGCGGTAAACGAGGCTAAGCTTTGCCCCCTCGTGCGGCGCAGCCGCCAAGCTTAACAAATTGTACCTTGTACATCGTAAATTGTAAATTACCCGCGCTCCAGGCGCGGGTAGTAAAAGGCACACAATTGCTCAGCTCATCGGGGCAAGAAAATGCGGTCGTCAGGCAAACCGCTGACTTGCCCGAGCTTCGCGCTCAGGTAACGCATCACCATCATGAGCGTAATGAGCAAAGGTACACCGATAATCAATAACCCCATCCACGTCATTTTGCTGACTGCATAGTTATACAGCTCGGCCTGCTCTGCGGCAGGAGCACCAGGCACCGGCAGCAAAAAATACAAAGCCAAGGCAAAATTAGCAAGGGCAGAGAACAGGAGAGAAGCGGAGGTCATGTAAGCCGCATGGGTAAGCGTCTTATTGTATTCCTCGGTCGTGCCCTTCTCTTCTACGGTTTTCTCAATGGTCTTGACATCGAAAATGGCATCGGAGTACACAAAAGCACGCAGCATGGAGCCCTCCTTGCGGCTGTTTACCAACATGGCACCGGCCAGCAGCAGAGCAATCAGTGCCTCCTTAGCCGCATACCACCACGGAGTATCGGGGCGAATCGCCATCCCCTCCCCGGTGTTAGCATAAATAGTTACAACACCGGTTAAAATAGTACCCAGCAAGCCGAACACCGTCAACAGCTCCACTTTACGCTCGGTAATGAAACTGTAAATACCACAGCCAATAGGCAGAGACAGTGCCACCGCCATGGCCCACGTGGTACCCAAATGCCAAACGGAATCACCCGTCGCCGAGCAGTGATCCAGCACCAACACGGGTGCCAAAACACTTAAAAATACATTAACGAGGCTTTTTGTTCCCTTATCCATAGCGCGGCAAGCTTATTTCATACCGGCAATGGCGGCAGCCATATCAGGAGCACGGAAGGTGGAGGAACCGGCAACCAGGCAATCCGCCCCGGCCTCGGCACACAGCGGAGCCTGGACGGCACCAATACCGCCATCCATCTGAATAATGAAGTTAAGCCCCTGCTCCTTGCGGGCTGCATCCAGCACGCGCACCTTATCCAGCACCTCGGCCATAAAGCTCTGACCGCCGAATCCGGGCACCACGCTCATCACCAGCACCATATCCACCTCACCCAAATAGGGCAGTACCTTCTCCACCGGCGTGGCGGGGTTAACGGCAAGGCCCGCGTGGGCTCCGCCCTCACGAATGGCGGCCAGCGTGGCATGCAAATCTACTGCACCCTCACGCTCCACATGAATCGTAATCATGTTCATACCGGCCTTCAGGAAACGCGGCAGGTAGTGGTCCGGGGCATCAATCATCAGGTGAGCATCCAAATAGGCATCTGCCGGCACGCTCTGACGAATCGCGGCACAAATATCCGGGCCAAAAGAAATATTATCCACAAAAGAACCATCCATCACATCCAAATGCAACCAATCTGCCCCGGCGGCTAAAGCGCGGGCAGCCTCGGCACCGATGCTACGGAAATCACAAGCAAGCATGGAAGGAGCTATTAACATAAAAATATATAGTGGTTTCGGTTGCTGCCCCCAGCATACCCCCTTCTCCGCTCTTTGGCAAGAAAAATCGATGAGAGCCCCCCATGCTACATATTCTTTACCCTTGCACTTATAACACCAAGTGCACCATCAGGCCAATTCCATTCAAAAAAAATGTTATTTAACACAAATAAGAGCGATTAACACTTGACAAGTCAACGCAAAATGATTCATAATAACAATAACAGTGTACGAACACTCATTATTCCGATGAGAGCAAAAAACATATCGCGTTTCAATTATAAAAAAACAGCATTCCAGGGATGGCGTTTAGCTATCTCGCGGAAGCATATTAATTTTGTCAAGTACTTTGGCGACAAGAAGTACGGTGGGCACCGGCAGTCATTTATGGCGGCGGTGGAGGCCCGCAACGCCATTTTGCACGAACTAAAGCAGCCGGGGATAGACCCGGCCGTGGTATTCAAAGCTGCACACGAGTTATTGGACCAAGAGACAACAGAGGAAGAAACACCGAACGAGACAGGAGAATAACTCCGGCTCTCGCGTGTTTGTCGCTCGTTCCCAATACCCCGTGAACAAAGGATAAAGCCCTACTTCTTCGGCTGAGCCGGAGGTGGCTCCGGCTTTTTCAGCGGAATATCGGCAGCGGCCTTTTTAACGGCTGCTGCATAAATACTCTCCGCATAGCGCTCTAACACCAGCTGCATCGTTTTGCCGGCATCCTCAGGGCGCAAGTCCTCCTGCTGAGTATAAGCCAAGCAAAGGTAGGCACGCAGCTTATCCCTAACCGGGCCGTACTTTTCCGCCGCCAGTTGATAATACTTCTCCGCTTCCTTCAGTTTACCTTGTTCACGGCAATGGCCGGCATAAATTTCAGCAAAGAGAGCAGCATCCTTGCGTTTCAGCTCGGCATCCATGCCTTTTTTCATAGCCGCGAGGTCGCCCTTGAAGTAGCGCACCATTTTCTGCCAACGCACAAAGGGATTTGCCTCGGTAGAGCGCGTATCGTTTTGGGGGAACGGACGATACAGCGGATCCCCCATAATAATGCACTGCCATGAGACGGAGGGCGAAGCCAGCAGTGCGGCATCAGCCACCTGCAAGCCATTGGCTAAGTGCTCGTAAAAAAGGCCGCAATTTAAGCTCGGCCCCAAGAAAGGCTCTGCCACATTGCCGGCCGTCACAGCGGCCCCCCTCAGCAGAAGGGCCGACACCCAGGTTTTGCCATCATAAATAGATGTAGCACTGTAAGAATGTAAATGGAAAGCCACAGCACCGGGAGCAAAAGCAAACTCCGTGGCAGACTCCTTGCGGAAGGGGCCATTAGCCGGGTTAATGTACCAGCCGAAGTAGCACACCACATTCGGCATCAGCGGATAATCATTAGCAATGGTGGATTTACTCTTCTCGTAAAAAAGCGGCTTCAAATTCTGCGTACAAATACCGGCAATCTTCTCCATCATGAGGTCGCCTTGCTTATACTTACCGCCGGTATCCACTACCGTCCACCCCTGCAAGCCGGTGCGCTCCACCTTGAGGGGGTCGTCAATCATGCGCTTAATACACTCTTTATCAGGACCGTCGATACGGCAAACAGCCATCACCACGCGGCGCTCATCTGCCGCCGGCAACGCAGGCTTATTATAATAAGGGTTAGAGCCATGAGAGGCCAAGGGGTACTCAGCCCCCAACAGCATCAGCTCCGAATCCAGCGCCGCAGCATTCGACGGAATACCGTTTTGCGGCATTTTTCCATTCACCGGCGTTTCCTTAATACGCAGCGGCAAATCCGGCATCAACACCATCGCCTTGATTTTTTTACCACGCCCCTGTTGCCCGGCCGGCCAAATCAAGCTTTTATCGCGCCCGGCAATCAGCAAGGCGGATTTAATTTTCAAATCATAATCCGCACGAGAAATATCGCCGCGAGTTACCCCATAAAGCGGCAAGCGGTGACTAAAAGGAATACGGCGCCCGGCACAATAACGGCGCATGGCTTCCGTGCTCAGCTCACTGTCAGCATTATAGACCACCACAACCTCATCCGGCTCCAGGGCATACAGACAGCTGCACAGCAACATCAGCAGCAAGGAAAAGAGTTTTTGCATCACGGCACCATTCTAGGTCATTCGCCTGCGGGTGTCAAACTCAAACGCGCACGCATGACAAGCTCATAAAAAGCTTGAAATGCAAAAAACGATTGATTATAATTCCCCTCGCATGGCAACGGATAACAAGATAAGCCCAATGATGGATCAGTATCTGCGAATGAAGCAGAGCTTACCGGAAGATGTGTGGCTGTTTTTCCGCTTGGGAGACTTCTATGAAATGTTCTTTGAAGATGCAGTGGAGTGCTCTGCCCTACTGGGGCTTACCCTCACCAAGCGCCAAACGATTCCCATGTGCGGCGTGCCCTACCATGCCGCAGAAAACTACATCGGGCAAGTGGTAAAAACCGGCAGGCGTGTGGCCATTGCCGAGCAAATGCACACCCCGGTGCCGGGCAAATTGGTGGAGCGCCAAATCACCCGCATTATTTCTGCCGGCACCCTAGCGGATTTATCCTTACTCAACGAGAGCGAGCACAACTATATAGTAGCCTGTTACAAAGAGAAAAAGACGTGGGGCTTGGCCTGTGCGGACCACACCACGGGCGAGCTCACCGTGGCAGATTACAGCACGTACGAGGCCTTGGCTGATGAAGTAGCCCGTATTCAACCCCGTGAAATGCTGGTAAGCGACGAGCAAAAAGACCTCTTCCCCGGCATGCCCGTAACCCAGTATTACGACGGCTACACCTTCCTGCCCGGCGTGGCTACCACCTTCTTGGAGAGCCATTTCCGCGTGCACTCACTGGCAGGGTTCGGTTGCGCCGGACTCGTTCCCGCCTTGGGCGCAGCCGCCGCTATTCTGCATTACCTGAAACAGCAGTTGCGCCGCAGCACCGACCACCTGCGCCGCATTTCTCTGCGCCCCACCGATAATGCCGTGCTGATAGATACAGCCAGCCGTTGCAATTTGGATTTGGTGGAAGCCCGTGGCGGCATGAAAAACACCTTGCTGGGCACACTGGACGGCACCTCCACCCCCATGGGCGCCCGACTCATGCGCGACTGGATACTGCACCCCATTTGCGACCTTGCAGAGCTGGCTCGCCGCCAAGAGATTATTGCCACGTTCTTATCAGAGTCATTCCTGATGAGCAAATTGCGCGACACCATGAAGGGCGTTCGCGACATGGAGCGCCTTACCTCGCGCTTAGCGCAAAATGCCGGTAATGCGCGCGATTTGCTGGCCTTGGGCACCTCGTTATCCCGCTTGCCCGACATTGCAGAAGACCTGCGCGTGCTGGAGAGCAAGCAAGCCTACTTTACTCCGTTGCTGCACAATTTGGGCGATTTCACCGAGCTAACAGCCCTGTTGGAGCGTGCTATTGTAGATGAGCCCCCTATCACCATCAAGGAAGGCGGCATGATAAAAGACGGCTACAATGCCCAGTTGGACGAGCTGCGCATGGCCTCGCGTGAAGGTAAAGGCTGGCTGGCAGATTTGGAGGCCCGCGAGCGCGCCGCCACCGGCATCGATTCTCTTAAAATCCGTTATAACAACGTCTTTGGTTACTATATTGAAGTTACCAAGGCTAACTATGCCAAAGTGCCGGAGCGCTACGTGCGCAAGCAAACACTGGCTAATGCCGAGCGTTTTGTAACGGATGAGCTCAAGCAAATGGAGGGCACCATTTTGGGTGCAGATGAACGCTCCCGCCAGTTGGAGTACGAATTGTTCTGCCATTTAAGAGACGAAGTAGCCGGGTACATCGACCGCATTCAAATCAGCGCCACAGCCTTGGCAGAGGTGGATGTGCTGCTCAGTCTGGCAGAAACGGCCCAGCGCCACAACTATTGCCGCCCCGTGCTGGACGACAGCCGCGTGCTGCATATTCGCAATGGCCGCCACCCCGTCATTGAACAGGTGCAAACAGATATCTCCTTTGTGCCGAATGATGTGGATATGGATGAGGAGCATGACCGCGTGCTCATTCTCACCGGCCCCAACATGGCCGGTAAATCCACCTACATTCGCCAAGTAGCCCTCATTACCCTGATGGCGCAAATGGGCTCCTATGTTCCGGCAGAGGCGGCTCGCATTGGCGTGGTGGACCGCATTTTCTGCCGTGTGGGCGCCAGTGATGATATTGCCCGCGGCCAGTCCACCTTTATGGTAGAGATGAGCGAAACCGCCCTCATTCTCAACAATGCCACCAGGAAATCGCTGGTGATTCTGGATGAAATCGGCCGCGGCACCGCTACCTTCGATGGGTTGTCCATCGCCTGGGCTGTAGCAGAACACCTGCACGACGACATTGGCTGCCGCACCATGTTTGCCACCCACTACCATGAAATGGTGGATTTGGAGCACACGCACTCCGGTGTCAGCAATCGCCATGTAGAGGTGCGCGAGTGGAAGGACGAAATCGTCTTCCTGCGCAAGGTGCTGCCCGGTCCGGCAGATAAATCATACGGTATCCAAGTAGCACGCCTTGCCGGATTGCCCAAACCTATCATTGAAAGAGCCAAGCAAATCCTTACCCATTTGGAGATGAGCGCCGGCAGCCGCGAGCCCAAGGAAACACGCCGCCGCAAGTCGCGAGAACACGGCTTACCCGTGGCTGAGCAAGCAGACGACATCCTGCAAATGGATATGTTTGATATGCTGGATGACGGCATCTGATACACACACACATTTATCCCCACAAGAACAACCATGAACGCCCAATACACTCTTAATTATCAGGTCATGTACTATGACACCGACGCCGGCGGCGTTGTGCACAACCTTGCATACCTGCGCTGGGTCGAAGAAGCCCGCACTAAGATGGCTACCGCCCTCGGCATGGATTACGGCGCTATGGCCAAAGAAGGCCGCCACCTGGTGCTGGTAAGCCACGAGGTGCAATACCACTCCCCCGCCTTCTTGGCCGATGCCATCTATGTAAACACATGCTTGGAGAAAGTGGAAAAATCCTCCATGTATGTTAAAACGGAGATTCGCCGCGCCGAAAACAACAAACTCTGCGTCTCCGTGCGCCAGCGTTTAGCCCTTGTGCAAATGCCCCAAGGCCGCCCCTGCCGCATGCCTGCAGAGTGGATGGCTCTTGCAGCCCCGCAGGAAGAGGCCTGATAAATCCGACCGAGCAGGAGGAAACAGCCTAGAGCATCAACCTTATGAGCCCCCTATGCCAATCCGGCAATGGGGGTGCTTGACTTGACCGTAAACCAGCAACAGAAAGCAATGAAACTCAGTTCTCAAACCATCGTCGAGCTGCAGCACCTCTCACGCACTACAGATATACCGGATTACGGCTTACTTTATGTATTTTTTCTGCATTTGTTGCCCGGGTTAAAGACAAAGCAACTCATGAACCTGCTCAACTGCGCAAGCATCTCTGTCTCCAAAGAAGAGATACGAGTTGTTCTTCACCATCTCACAAAACACAAAGTATTGCGCATTGATGCTCAGGCCTTCAACACGCCGACCAAAGCACTCACCTCTGAGCAAGCTAAGCGCTGGGGTAAAGAGGAAATACTGAGCGACCTCATCAAAAAAGCCCTGCAATCAGCTCAACTCATACTCAATGCTCAATGCATTCCTTCCAATACCGTTCTCCCCATAAGGCAATTAGTCAAGCTCCTTTGGATTTCAGGGCATGAGATAACGGCATGGGAAGTTATAGAGAATGTAGCTCTAAAGGCGCCCCAATTATTACGTCTCAAGTTTGCACTTCCTCCCGGCACCCATCAAAAGGCAAGGTACCTTCAATGGGCAACGGACGATTCTCTGCAAGATGCGAGCACCCTCCCCCAAGGCTTACAAGCCCCGCTCTTTACCACGGTTTACCGAAACTCTATTTTATACAAACTGCCGGCTTGTATTACAACGGAGCAGATGAAAGGGAGAATACCCCTGCGCCACGACATAACAGACGACATTAGCGATATTTGCCTGCTCCATGCCTTACAAACGGGCGACTGGGCGAGGTGGGATGAGGTTAAAAACCTCGTTGCCACAAACTACCAAAGAGTAGATCGCCATGATTCTTATTACACCTATCATTGCAGTGTTGCTACGGCAGATATACCGGGCATAGCCTCCGTCGTAGATGAATGGAAAAAAGGCAAATGGAACGCCCTTAAAAAGCTTAAGACCATTTTCTATTATAATTCAGCAGCACCATATCCGGCAGAGCTTGATATTCCTCTGCGTGCGGCACTAGCGCCACTCATATTAATGCTGCGCCTTAAAAATTCAAAGACGCATGCAGACCATGTGAAGCAAGCCACCGAAGCGTTGCGAGAAATGTATGGCGATGCAGTGGCCGGATTTATCCACAACTTCTATGCCGCGGAAGATTTGGAGCCCAAAGAATATCACAGGATCGAGTGGAGCAACGAGCACCCGTTCGAGCTCTTACCGAAAGCCTTATGTTTGGCGGCTTTTAGCTCCATGCCCAACATCAGAAAGGCAGAACTGGATGAGCTCTGCCAAGCATGTTACCAACTGCACAGTGAAGGGCTTACCATGTACTCGTGGTATATGGCTAATGCCATATTGTGCATACCCACACTCACGCCGGAGCAAACACAAGCTTTAACGAATATATTGCAAAGCAGAACCGATTTGCCGCCATTCTGCGCCATTGAAAAAAAGGCCGATATATTTGAAAGCATGCTCACCGAAATAGAGCAAATCTTGGATGGCTCTTCAGCCGCGCAAGCACAATCAACGGGGTACATCAGATGGAAGCTCATTTACCAGAAACGCAGCAAAACCATTACGGAGGTACAATCCTATGTGCATAAGAGGCTCAAAAGCGGCAAGTTCTCTGTGGGCAAGCGCGTGTTCATTGCAGAATTAGATATGGATTATGAGGATTATCTGACTGAACAGGATAAGCGCATTATCCAACACATCAAACAAAATGAACTTCCGTTCTACTACGCTGTTGAAAATGAATTAACAGAATCGTTAGCCGCTCTATTGATAGGGCACCCGCACATTACTCTGAGCGATAAAGGCAACGATACCGACATTGTCCTGCAAGGCGAGCCCGTTTCTCTGCATATTAAGAGCAGCAAAGGAACGATTACCTTGAGTATGGATTCTAAAAACAAGGATTACGGAATTCCCATTCGTCATGTGTGCGACAATATTTATTCTATCGTCGTTACTACCGAAAAGACGAAGCCATTTCTTTCGTGGTTCTCCAAGCATTCCAATTCCAATGAGCCTATCAGCCTTCCGATACAGTACCAAGAGCGCTTAATGAGAGCTCTGTCTGTCATGGACGACGCCGTTAAGCTGCAAGGAGATATCAGAGTCAACAAAGCGGCAAAGGTAGAGGCAAAACTTAAAGCCGTAGCCTTCCTGGAACCGCTAAACGGTACACTTACCGGTAAACTCATGCTGGAGCTGTACCCCGGCACCCCATGTGTTCAGTTCTACAGCACGGAAAAGGTATTATTCGCTCAATGCGAAGGGAACAGCATCGCCATTCAACGCGATGCTCAGCAAGAACAAGACTTGCGCCAACAATTGGCTCAAGCCTGCCCTACCCTCTTTGAATGTTTGGACGAAACAGGGGCCCTGCATTTGCAGCTTACCGATACTATGCTACAGGTTGTGGAAGAGTTGCAACATTGCTCACCCACGTTATTGGAAACGCGCTGGAAAGAAGGAAAGGCACTGAATATTCTTTCGCTGGAGGATTATTCCGGCTTCCGTGTACAGTCCTCCTCGGGGGCTAATGACTGGCTCAGCATTGGCGGCGAGGTGCAGGTAAACGAATCCTTGGTGGTGCAGCTCTCGGAGCTTCTGCAATCTATTAATCAGGCCGGAGGACGCTTTATCGAACTCAAAGACGGCCACTTCCTGAAACTGAGTAAGAAAATTGAAGAGCAACTGCGCACGCTGAGCGTACTGGCAGGCACGAAAACCAAAGGTAAACGAGCCGCAAAAACGGTGGATATATCACCGGCCTTGCTTCTCTTATTAGCGCAAACCGGGCAGGAAACACCCCTGCCGCAAGCGCTGCAACAGGAATCGCAGCGTCTTTTGGATTGCTACCAAACACCCTTCAACAGGCCCCGCAACCTTAATGCAACACTGAGAGATTACCAATCGGAAGGCTATGCTTGGCTTCAGCGATTAATGAATTGCCACCTTGGCGCCTGCCTTGCAGATGATATGGGCTTGGGCAAAACATTGCAGCTTCTCTGTGTTTTGTTGGCAAGAGCAGCCGATGGCCCCTCCCTGGTTGTGGCTCCGGCCTCCGTATGCAACAACTGGAGCTCCGAAGCCGCAAAATTTACGCCCACTCTCAATATTTACCAACCGGAAAACGAAGGCAGAGCCGAGCTTATAAAAAATCTTGGTAAACGAGATGTACTGGTATGCAGCTACGGTTTGCTGGTGACAGAGGCAAAATTACTCACCTCTCGCAAGTGGAATGTGGTTGTGTTGGATGAAGCGCAATACATTAAAAACAGCCAAACACAACGAGCCCGCACCGCTTGCGAGCTGAAGGCCAAATGCCGCATTGCAGCTACAGGCACACCTATTGAAAACTCGCTGGATGAATTGTGGAGTATTTTTGATTTTATTAATCCGGGGTACCTGGGAACACAGGAACTCTTCCGTGAGCGCTTTGCGAACAAACCCGGCCGCCGAAAGCTGCTGCACCGCATCATTTCCCCCTTTGTTCTGCGCCGCTTGAAAGGCGATGTGCTGGATGAGCTTCCGGAAAAAACGGAGACAACGCTGCAAATCAAACTCAATGAAACTGAGCGCGCCTTGTACGAAGCATGCCGACGAGAAGCTATCCTTCGCGCGGAAAACAGTGAGGACCGCTTCACCATTTTGGCGCAACTTACACGCTTGCGGCGTCTGTGCTGCCACCCCAAACTTGTAGACGAAGCTTGGGCGGCAAGCTCCGGCAAACTGGCGGCACTGGCAGAAATGGCAGAAGAGCTGAAAGACTCCGGACACAAAGCTCTTATTTTCAGCCAATTTACAGACATGCTCGCCTTGGTGCGCGAGATGTTTGAGCAACAGGGATTCTCCTACCTTTATTTGGATGGCAGCACCCCAAAAGCAAAACGCGGGGCATTAGTGGATGCGTTCCAAGACGGGGAAGCAGATTTCTTCCTTATATCCCTTAAAGCCGGCGGCACCGGTCTTAACCTGACGGCGGCGGATTACGTTATTTTGCTGGATCCGTGGTGGAACCCGGCAGTGGAAGCGCAAGCGGCAGACCGCACCCACCGCATAGGGCAAAAGCGCCCGGTTACAGTGTGTCGCTTTGTTTGCGCAGATACGATTGAAGAAAAAGTCATGGCACTCCACGCAGAAAAACGCGAGTTATTCGACCAAATCATCAACGAAACCGGAAAAGCGGCTGCGCTGAGTATTACAGATTTGCGAGAGTTGCTGTAATGCTCTTAAAGCTCTGTTAAAGTTTTTAGTTGATAGCCCCACAAATAGCAATTTGTCGGCTATTGGAGGTGAGCGTAGCGAACGGAATTCGAGAGCCCCGGTGTGAGGGGCGGTATATGGTAGCCCGGGGTGTAGCTGCGCAGCAGCGTAACCCCGGGAAAGATGAAAAAATATTTTGGAACCCCGTTAGGGGTGGCATAATGTGAGGCTTCAATAT
>JAEIGA010004614.1_pt1 | contig 21290 bp, 17 predicted proteins | sample 9270691 | NCBI WGS metagenome assembly JAEIGA01 (sample SAMN17057246, study PRJNA624740) | gut metagenome | biome: biome; isolation source: fecal sample | host: Bos grunniens | place: China: Xizang | collected 2019 | reverse complement strand
CCCACTTGATACCTCCTGCTGTACTACCCGCACAGGCACCAGTGAGCATCAAGAAGAAGATAACCACCCACGCCACAACTGGCCAATACATATAGTCTGAGATGGTGTAACCCGTAGAGGTCATAGCACTGATGACTGTGAATATACTATCACGGAACGAACGCTCCATATGCACAAATGACCAACCTGGACGCGAGATATACAGTCCAATGGTGATTAGCAATGTAAAGAGTACTACTGCTATGCTATACCAACGCAACTCCTCATCTTTGACCATATTACGCGCCTTGCCACGAATGAGGTAAATCATCAAGACAAAATTAATACCCGAGATAAACATAAAGAAGGTCACCATATAGTGTATGGCAGCAGAGTCGTAGTACGCCAAACTGTTGTTCTTGGTAGAGAAACCACCCGTAGCAATGGTAGAGAAGGAGTGACATACTGCATCAAATATAGGCATACCACATAACCATAATCCCAGCACCTCGGTGGCAGTCAGTACCAGATAAGTCGACCACATCATTTTGGCTGTATCTGAGATACGAGGTGATACTTTTTCATATGTCAATCCCGTCACTTCGGCAGCGTAGAGCTGCATTCCATTTAGTCCAAAGATAGGTAGGATAGCAATGGATAACACAATGATTCCCATACCACCAATCCATTGTGTGAGCGACCGCCAGAATAGCAATCCGTGTGTGATGACATCCAAATCAGGAATGATGGTTGCACCCGTTGTGGTAAAACCCGACATTGTCTCGAACCATGCATCTGTAAAACTACCCACTTGACCGCTCAAATAGTATGGCAACATTCCAAAAATGGAGAACACAACCCATACCATTGCAACAATCACATAGCCCTCGCGTTCACCCATTCGTGATTCAGCTCTCCGTCCAATCAATAGTCCTATGATACCAGCCACCAATGTGATGATGGTAGATATGAGGAAGATACCACTGTCTGCCTCTTTATACCACAAACTTACACACATAGCAACAGCCATAAAAATGGCTTCAAGTAATAAGAGTGCTCCCATCGTGCGGAAGACCATCCGTGTGTTGAATGTGCGTGTCATATTGAGTTTTGAGTAGTATTGAGTAGTGTAGAGTATGAGTTACTTGAAGAACTTTTCGAGTTGGCGAATAACTTGGTTCTTGCAGAAGACTACCACTTGGTCGCCTTGCAGAATCTCGGTATCACCATTAACCAGTATACCTTCTCCTGCGCGTACGATAGCTCCAATATTGGTATCTGCAGGTAGACGCATATCACGAATCTTGCCTCGGGTTATTTTGCTACCTTCTTCTGCCATAAATTCCACAATCTCTGCATCTGCACTTGCTAGATTGCGGACATTCAGTACGCTAGCATCTAGTAACATCTGATAGATATAGGATGCGGCAATAGTTTTCTTGTTGAGTACAGTACCTATTTCTAGACCTTCTGCCATCGTGATATAATCAATATTCTCCACTTCTGCAATCGTTTTCTTCACGCCAAAACGCTTGGCTGCTAGACAAGCAAAAATGTTCGCCTCGCTACTGTCTGTTACTGCTACAAAAGCATCTGCATCCTCTATTCCTTCGTCTTTTAGCACCGCCATATCGCTGCCGTCAGCATTGATGATAAGTGCATTATTGACCTTCTCGCTGAGTTGGTAGCAAAGCTCGCGATCTGCTTCTAGAATCTTAATATTGAGGTCTGTTGGTAAGTTCTGTACGGTTTTTTGTGCTATCTTCGAACCACCAAAGAACACAATGTTCTTTACTTCGCTTTTTTGCTTGCCTAACTGTTCGCGTAGTGCTTTTTTGTTTTCACTTGTACAAACAGCATATACCATATCATCCGCCTTAATCTCGTCTTGACCAGTAGGAATGATCGTCTCTTGTCCTCGCTTAATAGCTACTATACGGTATAATCCGTGGTTGAAGTATCCTGATGCAAATTGCTTACCAATAACTTCGGCACCCTCTCTGACTTTTACTACGCAGAGTTCCAATGCACCATCGCATAGGGTGAGATGGTAGCGCATCCAGTTGGTTTTAAGTGAAGCAGCTATCTCTTTTGCGGCTAGTAACTCTGGGTAGATGATGTGGTTGAGACCCATCTTCTCAAAGATGCGTTTGTTCTCTGGAATAAGGTACTCATAGTTGTCAATACGCGCTAGCGTCTTCTTGGCTCCAAGTTCGTTCGCCAGCAAGCACGCAGTGATATTTTCCGACTCGGATGGTGTGACGGCAATAAATAGATCTACATCCTTGACGCCTAGGCTAATGAGGTCTTGTATTGAAATCGGATTTCCCACCTTGGTCAACAAGTCGTAGCTAGCATCTAGATCACCTAGGCGATCCAAACGCTCATCTATTAAACTGATATCCATATCCTCGCGTGAGAGTAGTTTAGCCAAGTGGCGACCTACTGCTCCAGCGCCTGCAATAATGATTCGCATATGCCTTCTTTATCTAGTTTCAATAATTGGTACAATTCTTTAGTACTTCCGTGCTCCACAAACTGGTCGTTCACACCTAGACGAGTGATACGAGCATTGTAGTTATGGTCGTTCATCCATTCAGTCACTGCACTACCTAGTCCGCCTTGGATAACTCCATCCTCTACTGTTATGATTTTTGTATAGCGTTTACCTACTTCGTGTAGCAGTGCTTCATCCAGAGGTTTGAGCCATCGCATGTCATAGTGAGCGATTGGTGTTGAGCGTTGAGCGTTGATGATTGATATAGCCTCGGATACGGTGTTACCGATGGCACCGAGGGATAGTACAGTTATTTGTGCTCCTTCTTCAAGGCATACACCTTTGCCTAATTCTACAGGTGTTCTATCACCCTGTTTCTCTATGCTTCTGCCGCGTGGATAACGGATAGCAATAGGTCCATCATAGTCTTTGGCTAGTGCCATCATCTCTCGCAAGTCTTCCGCAGTCATAGGTGCAGCGATAACCATATTAGGTATCGGACGCAAGTATGCTAGGTCAAGTAAACCGTGGTGAGTAGCTCCATCATTGCCTACGATACCTGCACGGTCAATACAAAATACTACTGGCAGCTTAGGCAGCGCCACATCGTGAATGATATTGTCGTATGCGCGTTGCAAGAAACTAGAATAGATGTTGCAGTAGGGCTTCATACCTGCCTTGGCTAGACCAGCAGAGAAGGTTACAGCGTGTCCTTCGGCTATGCCGACATCAAAAACGCGCTCAGGCAGTATGCGCTGCATAATGTTCATACTACAACCACTAGGCATAGCAGGTGTTATACCTACTACTTTTTCATCCTCTTGTGCTAGTGCTAGTAACTGCTCGCCAAAGACTTCTTGCCAGAGTGGTTCTGGTTTATCACTCGCTGTCTTCAGTCTTTCGCCTGTTTCTACAAGAAACTCGCCTGGTGCGTGCCAAGTGGTTTGGTCGTTCTCGGCTGGACCATATCCTTTACCTTTCTTGGTGATGATGTGTAGCACTTTTGGACCTTCGTAGTCTTTTATCTCTTGGAAGATACGCACCAAATCCAACACATCGTGTCCATCAGCAGGACCAAAATAGCGGATGTTTAATCCCTGGAAGATATTGCTAGGTTGCTTGGTCAATATGGCTTTGAGATTATTTGCAATGCGTTGTACGCGTCCTTTATTGCTGTCATTGATAAGATGCAACTTGCGAGCCAAACGATAGATACCCCAACGCCACTTGTTGTAGCGTTTGCTAGTGGTGATGTCCACTAAGTATTGTGTAAATCCACCTCTGATAGGGTCAATGGCCATATTATTGTCATTGAGCACTATCAGCAGGTTGTTCGGTAGCATAGATGTATTATTCAGTCCCTCAAAGGCAAGACCGCCTGTCATCGCTCCATCTCCAATGATAGCTACTACTCGCTTTTTAGCCTCTTCGCCTATGGCAAGTCCTAAGGCTGCGGAAATACTATTGCTTGCGTGACCAGCAATAAACGCATCGTACTCACTCTCTGCGGGAGTAGGAAATGGCGCTAGTCCTTTGAACTGTCTGTTGGTATGGAAACGCTCGCGGCGTCCTGTCAATATCTTATGTGCATATGCTTGATGACCCACATCCCATACCAATTGGTCGTTAGGGGTGTCAAATACATAGTGCAGTGCAACGGTCAATTCTATTGTGCCTAGCGATGAAGCAAGGTGACCAGGGTTGTGGCTTAACTCCTGAATAATAAAGTCACGCAGCTCCTTGCAGACTGCTGGCAAAGCCTCTACTGGCAACTGCTTGAGGTCGCTAGGGTAGTGAATTGTATGTAGGTAGTTGTATTCCATTAAGTCTTTATTTCGTTCTTGTAAAAACGCAAAGATTATATATATAATCTAAAAGCCGACAAAGGTACTGCTTTTTTTGCATATATGCAAGAAAAAACGCAGAAACTTTCGTTCTGCGTCTAATTCCTTGCCATTTAGGTGTGTTTCCTGACTTACCCTTTGATACGATCGGACAGTATTTGGTAGATGTTTTTCAGCTCCTCGCTGGTCAATAATTGCTTGTGATGAGCCATTACATTCTCGTCGCCGCGTATAGCAGGACCTGTCTGTGCTTCGCGTGGGTGGAGTGTGTGTATTTTTGCTGCGGTCTCATCAATAAGCGGTAAAAGAGCTTTAAAGGGAATGTGTGTGCCTGTCAGCAAATCGGCGGCTATGGTGTACATCAGATTGGTAAAATTACAAGCAAAAACCCCAGCTATATGCAGGTGCTCGCGGTCAGTCTGTGTGGTTTCGTACACTCTATTGGTTATGCATAGTGCCAAAGAGTATACTGCGCTGATATCGTCTATGCCGCGTGCTTCAAAAAATACGGGTACCGTACCAAAATCCTCTATTAGTCGCGTTTTGCTAAAAGTTTGAAAAGGATAGAACACGCCCGCGTGGGGTTTGTCGTCTCCAAATACGCTCATCGGCATACTGCCAGAGGTGTGTAGATGCAGGGCTTTTTCTTTGCCCTTAACCTGTGCCGCAACTTGTGCCAAGGCCTCGTCTTTTACGGCATAAATATATACATTAGCTGCCGGCAATTGGTCAAGACCTTCTCGACTGCTAACCATTTGACAATCAATATGCTTCTTGCAAAAGGCGTGGTGTAAATTCGTGGCCACATTGCCCTTGCCAATGATGACGATATTCATAGGAGTTGAGCGTTATGATTTGAGAGCTTTGTAAAATTCAGTTACTGCCACAATACCGTTTTCCCAGACTTCCAGGTCCATCGACTCATTAGGCGAGTGAATAGCGTTCTTTTCTAATCCAAATCCCATCAGAATTGTTTTTACACCAAGTATCTGTTCAAAACTGCTGATGATAGGTATACTTCCTCCTCTGCGTGCTGCTAGTGGGCGTTTACCAAAGGCTACTTCAAAACCGTGTTCAGCCGCCTTGTAAGCAGGTATATCTATCGGGCAAACATAGCCTTGTCCTCCGTGCATGGGAGTCACTTTTACGCGTACACCAACAGGTGCTAGTGTTTGTATATAGTTGGCAAAATCTTGACTCACTTTCTCGTGATCTTGGTTGGCAACTAATCGGCAACTCACCTTGGCATATGCTTTGCTAGGTAGTACAGTTTTGCTGCCTTCTCCCGTATAACCGCCCCATATACCACATATATCAAAACTAGGACGGCAAGAGTTACGCTCTAGAGTGGAGTAGCCATCTTCGCCCCAAGTGCTATCTACATCAATAGCTTGGCAGTATGCCTCTTCGCTAAAAGGTATCTGCTTGATCATATCACGCTCTTCTTGGGGGATAGGTAGAACATCATCGTAGAACCCAGGTATAGTGATGCGTCCTTGGCTGTCCACTACTTGTGCCAGCATCTCTGTCAGGGCATTTATCGGATTCTTAACGGCGCCACCAAAGTGTCCACTATGTAGGTCGCGGTTAGGACCTGTTACTTCTATCTCCCAGTAGGCTAATCCTCGCAGACCTGTGGTTATCGATGGGGTGTCTTTGCTTATCATAGAGGTGTCGCTTACGAGAATAATATCGCAAGTTAATAAGTCTTTGTGCTCCTTGAGGAAGGCATCAAGACTAGGGCTGCCTATTTCTTCTTCGCCCTCAAAGATGAACTTGACATTACAATCCATCAAACCATGTTTGACAAGATACTCAAAGGCTTTGACCTGTATCATAGCTTGTCCCTTGTCATCGTCTGCTCCGCGCGCATAGAGGCGTCCATCGCGTATATCAGGTTCCCACGGATTGCTCTTCCATAATTCTAGCGGTTCTACGGGCATAACATCGTAGTGCGAATATATCAATACCGTCGGTGTCTTCTTATCTCTTGCCTCTGCTGGCGAGTATTCTGCATATACAAAAGGATGCCCTTCGGATGGCATTATTTTGGCTTTTTGTGCGCCAGCTTCTAATAGAAGTTCGCACCAACGCTCTGCACAACGAAGCATATCTTCTTTGTGGGCAGGTTGACAACTCACGCTAGGAATGCGTATTAGACTTGCCCACTCCTCTAAAAAACGGGCACGATTTTCTGCGATATACGAACGAATCATAGTGAATGTTGATGTTTTCTGCCTGCAAAGTTAGTAAAAATATACCAAATAACCAAATTATTCTTGCTTATTTCAATAATTTATACTACCTTTGCGCTTGATTTCATTAGGTTATGTGCGTATGAAACATATCTCTCTCATTTTTTTAGCGCTTTGCTGTACCGTAGCGGCTTGGGCGTGGAACTTTCAATACGGTGACCTCTACTACACCATCACTAGTCCTACTACGGTGGAAGTAGCTTGCCAATATGCAGGTTCTACGGCTAATTACAGCGAGCTTACTGTTGTCACTATCCCAGAATCTATCAGACTATACAAACCCTATCGTGTTACGGGTATTGGTGAGCGTGCCTTTGAGGGATGTACTACACTCAAGCGCGTAGTTTTTGAGGGTGATACGCTAAAGAGTATTGGCAAGCGTGCTTTTGCCAATTGTGTTTCCTTGCATAAGTTTGTTGTTCCCGAGGGAGTTACTGAGATTCAAGACGGTGCTTTCTATAACTGCCAGTCCTTGCATTCAATCCGTATGGGTGATAGTATAGTCTCTATTGGTGCAGAGGCTTTTGCGCACTGCAAGTCGCTACGCAGTATTCGTATTCCTAATAGTGTTACACATATTGGTGAGAAGGCTTTTCAGGCTTGTCCTGCCCTTCGCTCTATAGACATTGGTGATGGTATCAAAGCTATTGGTGATCAAGCTTTTCATCGTTGTCCATCGCTTCGTAATGTATATATCGGCAATGGTGTAACTAGTATTGGTCAGTCTGCTTTTGCCGAGTGTAAGAAGCTGACACACATCTCTTTAGGTAGTAGCGTGAAGCAGATAGGTGATAAGGCTTTTAGCGACTGCTGTTCGCTCCGTGCTATTCAGTTTCCACAGAGTCTAGTGCATATAGGTAATAGGGCGTTTTATCGTTGTCGCCTCATTAAGTCGATAGATATACCAGATGCTGTAAGTACAATAGGTGAGTATGCTTTTGAGCATTGCGAGGCCTTGCAGACTATCACTATTGGAAGCGGTTTGTCTTATTTTGGACAGGGGGCTTTTCGAGCTTGTCCTGCTATTGAGTCTATGTCGGTAGATAGGGCTAATCCTACTTTTGATAGCCGTGAGTATTGCAATGCTATCATCAAATCATCTTCCCATATTCTTATCGTAGGTTGTAAGAATTCCACCATCCCCAGTCGTGTGGCAGCTATTGGTAACGAGGCTTTCTCGGGTTGTAAGTCTTTGCGTTCGGTGGAGTTTCCCAATACATTGCGTGCCATAGGTAGTCGGGCTTTTGCGGGGTGCGAGTCCTTGACTTCGGTGGTAGTTCCAGACTTAGTAGCCCGTATAGGCGAGTATGCTTTCTCGGGTTGTAAGTCCATCAAGACGATTGAGTTCGGTCACCGCTTATCGCTTATCGGTAATAGGGCTTTTGCGGGTTGTAGTTCACTACGAACAGTTACCATTAACGATGGTATTACTCGTATCGGTAGTAGTGCTTTCGCAGGATGCTCTTCGCTTCGTTCTGTCACATTCGGAAATAGTCTTATGCGTATCGGTGATGACGCTTTTGCCGACTGTTCAGCACTAGATACAATCTATTGGAATGTCTCGAATTCAACGGCTTTTCCAGTTAAAAACAACTACGAAAAGTATAGCCCTTTTGAGCAACTCAAACCCCAGATCAAGGCGTTTGTTTTTGGTGATGCAGTTGAGCGTATTCCTGCCTATTTGTGCGAGGGTATGACAGCACTAAAATCTGTTGTCGTTGAGGATCGTGTCAAGAGTATTGGTGACGAAGCTTTTGCTCGTTGTACCTCGCTCAAAGAAGTGCAACTGGGCGATGCTGTAGAACATATTGGTGATGGTGCTTTTGTTGGTTGTCGCTCGCTCCGTTCGGTGGTAATGGGCGATAGACTCAAGGCAATAGGCGATGGTATGTTCTATGATTGTCGTTCGCTTCGCGAGATAGAGATTTCCGAGAGTGTAACGAGCATAGGCGTGTCTGCTTTCCGAGACTGTAAATCTCTCGTTGAAATCGAGCTTCCTGATGCACTTACTACTATTTCAGAGGGTGCTTTCTACGATTGTAAATCACTCTCGACAGTGCAGATGGGAGATAATGTTGTTGAGATAGGTGATTATGCGTTTACGCTTTGTAAGTCAATGCGCCATATCAATCTATCTCAGTCTGTACAAAATATCGGCACTGAGGCTTTTGCGTTGTGTCGTTCGATGTTAGATGTAGAGCTGCCAGATTGCCTGACACATATTGGTCGTGGTGCTTTCGGAGGATGTAGTTCAATAACTACTATTGCTATTCCAGATAGTATCAAGCATATTAAGAATGGCACTTTCTACCGTTGTCATTCGCTTTCCGATCTTACATTAGGTGATGGTTTGGTGCTTATTGATAAAGGTGCCTTCTGCGAGTGTCGTTCGCTCAAAGAGGTTATTGTACCAGATAGTGTTAAGCAGATAGGTGTTATGGCATTCCAAGGTTGTAGGCAACTTCGTATAATCACATTGCCAAAGGGCTTAAAGTCGCTTGCAGAGAAATCGCTCAAGAACTGCCATAATCTGCGTGAGATACAGTATGTGGGTAGCTTCCCACAATGGTTGGAGATTATCAAACTGCGCGACTGGAATAAAAATATCTATGCCGACCTTGTTTGCGATGTTATCGTCGAAACATCAGTTTCGTCCGATTCCAAGGCTTCTACGCCTAGTCAATAGCGGCGTATTATTCGGTTAATAGTTTTTTCAGCTGTATTGCAAGGGTATTGGATTACTTTTGCGCTTATTTCTTGCGTATATCAAAAAAAAGTAGTACCTTTGCATTTGAAATAGCTAGCTCGTTGACTTTGGCACGGTATTTGTTTAAGATGTTATACGAGCGAAAGCTCAGCTAATTGAAATATAGTTGCATTGCTAAGAGACCGGAAAACTCAACAAATTTATCTTTCCGAGGTAGGTGTTTTTCCAATGGCGTGCTAATACTCTACGCGGTGACCAACCTTCGGGTTGTAGCGATGAGGTGGTTAGATTACAAAGGGCCTGCACTCCTCAAATCCTGTTTTATAGGAGTTTTCTCGCGTAAAAGCAGTGCAACTTTTTTTGTGCTTATAATCCAATACCATATACACCGACAGGGTAGTGTCGGGTAGTAAGAATACATCTAATGAAACAATGAAATACGGCTAGAAACGGAAGCCGAGTGTACAATTCAAGTAGTGATTTTCTAATTTGAGTGCAATAGGGTTTGACTGGCACTCGCTAGCATATTGGTGTAGTAATTGCCAACCATATTGATATGCCACTGTAAGCAACCACAAGTCATTGCGATAGCCAATACCTACACTGGCATATTGCTTCCACTGTGTATAGCGGTAGTCTATATCTGTACGAATTGAATTATAGTCTAATCCTACCACAGGGTCTTGTTTTAGGAATGGCGACTCATATACATAACCTGCGTTGATATACCATCCTGCCCATACCTGTGCCTCTAGTCCTGCTCGCAGGGTGTGCACATCTTCCATAGGACTTATTTTTGTTTGCTTATCGCGCATAGTATGCGCATAATCATATTGCACAGATAGCATACCTATGTTTTTCCATTGTCCTGCTATGCTAATAGATGTGCGTAGTGGCGTCGGACAGGTCGATGTGGTTCTGCCAGTAGGTGTATAAGTCTCGTATTCGTTATTCGCAATCTTGCTATACATCAGTCCTTCGGTGTGTAAGGACATCGATAGGACAGTAGGTGTGTGCAATGCTACACCTAGGCGCAACCATTCAGTAGGTCGTCCTATAAAACCTACACTGGCATTGACACCCACTCCTGAGGCCGAGAATGTCGAATTGAGTTCGGCATAATTGTTACCATCGCTCTCGAAGTGCACGATGTTCTTGGAGTAATTGATGGTAGGTATATTGATGCTCGCACCTATGTACCACTGGTTACTTATGTTGCCTGACCAAGCGATGGTGTACTGGTTCACAGCGCCTGTCTCGCTGATTGATAGTCTGCCCTTGGTTAGATTGGCAGCTGGCGTCCATCTGTTGTCGCTCGCTGGATCAATCAAGTACCCATCGTATCCTAAGATACTCAACCAACCTATCTCTGTATTGTCCCATATCTTGTCGTCATTAAAACTACTTTCATTCAATCCGTCAGTTAGTGCGCAGATAGTAGGTAACATACCTAGATTAGCACCTGCCAGTTGTATGTCTTGGTGGAATGAGTGCAGTTGGTTATAGGATATGAGGAAATTGTTGTATATCAGTCCTTTCTGCTTGTCTTTGCCACTTGACCAGATAGCAGTGACTTGGGGAACCTGAATTTTGAGTATTGACCCCTGTGCATTTACAGCGGCTGTCAGACTTATCTCGCTGTTGCGGTACAGACCTAGTCCAGCAGGGTTGTCCAATCCTGCTGATGGGTCACCACCAATGGCGGTCATTGCTCCGCCCATACCCACATACCGTGCCGTACCCATCACGCTGCGCTCGGCAAAGCGCTGCACATCTTGACTATGTGCAAGAGGTGATAGGCAGTAGGCAAGTAGTGATATGAGTAGTAGTTTCTTCATTTGTATACGATACGCATTCGTACAGTATCAGGATGTTGCGCGGTGTCTTCTAGGAATATGAACTCGCGCATCTGCTTATCATACACAGGCTCGGTAGCCACCAGCGTATCATTGCCTGGCCAATAGTAGGCATCGTCGGTCAAGAGACGAGGTGACGAGGCTATCAAACGAGGCGATATGGCCAATAGGCAATATGCTAAGATAGCTAGTATGACAAGTGGTATGCGCCGCATATATTAGAGGTTTTTGAACCCGATGATCTCGCGTACTTCGCGGATAGTTTTTTCTGCGCTAGCAGCAGCTGCTTCAGCACCCTCGCGTGCTACCTTTGTGAGGTATTCGTCGTTGTTCTTAAAATCGATGATTCGCTCACGGATAGGTGCGCAGAAGGCATTGATGTCTGCTGCAAGTTGTTTCTTCATATCGCCATAGCGGATGGCCATATTGTTGTACTGGTCGTTGAAGTAGTCGTATGTATCAGGTGTAGAAACGAGTGCCATAAGGGTAAAGAGGTTCTCTATGGCTTCTGGTTTCTCTTGATTGAGCATAGTAGGTCCCGAGTCGGTCACTGCACGCATCACTTTCTTCTTGATAGTAGCCTCGTCATCGCAGAGGTAGATGGCATTGCCTTCGCTCTTGCCCATCTTGCCGCTACCGTCTAGTCCTGGTACTTTGACTGCTTTGTCACTGAAGTGGAATGACTGTGGCTCTTTGAAGTAGTCGATGTTATAGATACGGTTGAAGCGACGCGCAAAGAGGCGAGCCATCTCCATATTTTGCTCTTGATCTTTACCTACTGGCACCTTATCTGCCTTGTGTACGAGGATATCCGCTGCCATCAGTGCAGGATAAGTCAGCAGACCCGCATTGACATTGTCAGGTTGCTTGCGAGCTTTCTCCTTGAAGGATGTCACGCGCTCTAACTCGCCTAGGTAGGCGTTCATATTGAGGTATAGATATAGTTCCAGAACTTGCTTTACATCGCTCTGAACATAGATAGATGCTTTTTGTGGATCAATACCACACGCTAGGTATTCCGCCAAGATTGTCTTAACAGATGTACGGAGGTTTTCTGGTGTAGGGTGGGTGGTGAGTGAGTGCCAATCAGCAATAAAGAACATACAATCATACTCTTCTTGCATCTTCACAAAACTCTTTACTGCACCAAAATAGTTACCCAAGTGCAGATTACCTGTAGGGCGGATACCGCTAATTACTTTTTCCATTATTATATACTAGTCTTTAATCTTTAATCTTTAAACTTTCGACTACTTAATTGGTAGTGTACGATGAATACGCTGGTCAAGGGCGGTGAGTGTCTCTGTGTTAGATACACCGTGAATACCCTGCAACTTATTGCTCAAAAGGTCCATTAGGTGCATATCGTCACGCGCATATAGCTTGATTAACATAGAATATGTGCCTAGTGTGAAACGACTCTCTACTACCTCTGGAATCTTCTCTAACTCCTCGCTGACCTCATTATACAGACTACCTTTCTCAAGGGTCAAACCTACATAAACGCAGAGGTTATAACCGAGTGCTTTAGGATTGACGGTGTATCCAGAACCCGTGATAACGCCATTATCAAACATTTTTTGTACGCGTTGGTGCACGGCTGCACGACTGATACCAACTACTTCTGCTACATCCTTGAATGGAGTGCGAGCATTTTGTGTGATAACCTGCAAAATTTTGCGGTCAATCTCGTCAATTTTGTCAATAAATTCCATTGTTTTTTATGTGTATTAAGTGATTTTTAAGTTAATTGTATCATTTTGACTGCAAAATTACTATATTTTTTGCACATATGCAAGTTTTTTCGTAATTTTGCAGTCAAATTATTATGTTTTATGGACATTTTGGAATATATTGAGCAACATTCATCACCAGAGAGTGATGCCTTGAAGCAAATCGTACATAGTACACATATAGAGATGATCAACCCTCGTATGATGTCCGGACACATACAGGGGCGTGTGTTGAGTATGTTCTCGCAGATGATACATCCTCGACGCATATTGGAGTTGGGTACTTTTACGGCATATTCTACCCTGTGCTTGGCAGAGGGCCTGCAGGAGGATGGCGTATTAGTGACGCTTGAACACAATGATGAACTTGAGGATATGATTCGTCGCAATCTCGCTTTGTCGCCTTGGGGAGATAAGGTCGAGTTGGTCGTGGGTGATGCCCTCGAATGGCTTGGAGCCCAATCTACCGATGAGCAGTATGACCTCGTGTTTATTGATGCCGATAAGCGTGAGTATAGTGCATACTTGGATGCCGTACTTCCTCTGGTCAAACCAGGTGGTTGGATACTAGCCGACAACACTTTGTGGGATGGGCATATTATAGAGGAGGCATATGATAAAGATAAGCAGACAGTGGCTCTGCGCGCATTTAATGATAAGGTAGCTGCCGATGATCGTTTAGAGAAGGTTATTCTCCCGCTGCGAGATGGTCTGACTATTATACGGGTACGCGCTTAATGCGTTATATATAATACAGCAGAGGACGCGAGAAGCGTCCTCTGTTTTGTTTATGGTTTTCTTGTCTTAGTTTTTTTCTATTTTTACGCGGGTGATAGTGCCCTCGCTACTTGTGAAGATACACTCTATGCCACTCAATGGCAGTGGTGTGTTGAGTATTGAGTTACCTATCTTGTGGCGCCATAGCACTTTGCCTGTTCGGGCGTCCATACCTAGTAATAGACCATTCTTGGTGCTCACCCATAGTGTGCCATCTTTTTCTAGTGGCATAGCAGGGTTATGCTCATAACCAAAGTCTGCGTGTACTGCCCATACGGTTTTTGGCTCCATACTTACCTCGGTCGCTAGCTGCATCTCCTCGCGCATAGGCGTAGCGGTTGATATAGCCACCACGGTGTCCCACATACATTTCGAATATACGGTTTTACCGTCTTCGCTGAGACCTACTGTCTCGCGTACTTTATACTTATTGGTGCGCCATACTACTTGTCCTGTCTGTGCATCTAGACAAGTGAAATAGCGGTCTGGAGCTGTGATGAATATCTTGCCATCGGCTGCCACAGGCCATACCGAAGCAGGGGATAGTTTGGGGTTACCCTTGCCGTTGTTCCATTTCCATACCAACGAACCATCGTTTAGGTTGAGTGCATAGAGGTAGGTGTCCCAGGCGCCAAAGTAGAGTTTGTTGTCATATACCAGTGGTCTAGTAAGAACATAGTTCTTTAATTCGTCAAACGACCATTGTAGTTTGCCTGTGTGGATGTCAAAGGCATACATCTTGCCATCGCCACCGCCGATGTACGCTATGCCTTGATGGATAGTGGCGGCTCCCATAACGGCTTGCTTGGTGGTATAACTCCATACCACTTCGCCACTCAGGGCATTTAGACCATAAATGGTATAGTTGGCACTACCAAAAACTACTATACCATCGCTCACGGCTGGTGAACCTACAATACGCATACCTGTGTCGTATGTCCATTGTGTCTCACCTGTCTGTATGTCTAGGCAGTATAGGCATCCTATATCATCACCGATGTACAGGCGCTCGCCATCGCTAACGGGTGTAGAGTAGATACCACCTTTTAGTTTCTGATGCCATACGCGGGTAACTTGTGGGTATTGCTTGTTGACAGAGAAGTCTGGACGCAAACTCTCATCAGATGGTCCATACGCTTTCTTGCCATATGGCAATGATAGCCAGTGGGTCAGGGTTTGGTGATTATCGCCTATTATCGGTGTGCGTTCGTAGAAACGGATAGAGTCGGTAACGGTAATGATGGAATACCCATTGATAGTATCTTTGCCACGAAGATTAGAGCGGTTGAGTACATCGGTGATGCCGTCGCAGTCAAATATGAGGTTACGATGGTAGTGTCCACCTAGTACGCATTGCACATTGTGTTGGCGTAGGATATCGGTTACTTCGTACCAGTTATCTACATCGCCTGTGCGTAGTGGGTAGTGGGTGAATACAAAGATGGGGGCATCTCCTGCTGCTGAAACGCTGTCAAGATTATGTTGCAACCACGATATGTCTTGTGGTGCAATATGGCCGTCTGCCATACGAATAACAGGACCCGAGTTAAAACCTATAAAATACGCGCCTGCGTGCGTAAAGGCAAAACGGCTATCTCCAAATACGCGACTAAAATCCATCACACCTGATTCTGACCAAGTCGTTTCGTGGTTACCCGAGGCAGCGTAGTAAGGCATATGTAGTTGGTCTAGTGCATCCTTGATAGCTTGTATGGATGCTCTATCGCCTGACTCAGTCAGGTCACCCGTTACAACCACAAACTCAATATTTGGATTGCTATTGATGTCCGCAATAGAGCGTTGCAGGTCCTCCATTGGTTTCGGATTAGAGGTACTGATATGCGTGTCGGTCAAAAGCGCAAAACTAAATAATAGGATGGATAATAGTTTCATATTGGTGTTAGTATGGTTTTAGATGTTTAAACTATGGTAGGGCTTATTCTAGTTGTAAGTTCATACGCTTGCGTAGTTCGGCAATATGTGGATTCATATCAGCCAGTACTTTGTATTTTTCGCTAGCTGTATATGCTCTTCGTGTCACTTCTTGTTTGCTTATTTCTACTTGTAGTTTGAGCAAATCATTGCCTAGCTTGTCGCGCACGATGTCCATTACTTTTTTGCCAAACTTCTGAAAATCCTCTTTCTGCCAAGGATTAGCAACAGTGATACGGCATAGATTAGGCGCTATTAGTTGGGGTGTTTGGGTTGTTATCAAAGCTATCAGACGCTCTTCTCCTGGGAAGTGTACAGACAGACCAGCCCACGCGTCATTGAGTTGGTCCTCCGTAAAAGGGTTGTTACGGACAGCTTGTGCGGTAGGAGCATCCGCTGGATCTTCTATTTTATTTGCCTCTGCAGGAACACCTGCTGCAGGAGTAGTCGCTTGGTTCGTAGATATTTGTCCTAGATTACCCAACGAAGGCATTGTCATAGGTGCCGACATTATAGGACGAGCCGCTGCTGGTGCAGCTTTAGGCGCCGCTACTGGCGCTGTTTTAGGTGCTGGGGCAGCTGCTGCTGTTTGCGCAGTCGCTTGTGCTACGGGGCGAGCAGGTGCTGCGGTCTGTGTGGTAGTGGGTTGGGTGTTTGTCGTATCTAGTAATCGACATAGCTTGATGATCGCTAGCTCAACTGTTAGTCGTTTGTTGCGTGCTGTGCGGTATTGTATATCGCAGGTGTTGGTGATGTCTAGTGCATTGAACAACCATTTTGCGCTGCAAGTAGCGGCTTGTTGTTGATAGTGCTGACGGATAGTATCAGAGGTCTCTAGTAGTTGTGCAGTCGCAGCATCTTTGCATACAAGTACATCGCGTAAGTGCTGTGCTAGACCTGTTATGAAATAGCCTGCGTCAAAGCCTTTTTGTAGCACTTCGTTGAATAGTAGTAGTGCATCGCTTACGGCTGTCTGCAATGCCGCATCCACAAGTCGGAAGTAATACTCAGAGTTCAGTACATTAAGCACTTCAATAGCTTGTTCGTAGCTGATGGTTTTGCCGCAGAAGGCTACTAGTTGGTCAAATATACTCAGTGCGTCACGCATACCACCATCGGCTTTTTGTGCAACAACATTGAGTGCTTCATCGCTCACGGTGATACCCTCACTCTTGGCTACATACTGCAAGTGGTGGATGGTATCAGCTACGGTGATGCGTGTGAAGTCATATACCTGGCATCGGCTCAAGATGGTAGGTAGAATCTTGTGCTTCTCGGTAGTAGCCAGAATAAAGATGGCGTATGAAGGTGGTTCTTCCAATGTCTTCAATAGGGCATTGAAGGCGCCTTGTGATAGCATATGAACCTCGTCAATGATATAGACGCTGTATTTGCCTATTTGAGGTGGAATGCGCACCTGATCGATTAGCGAACGAATATCCTCTACCGAGTTGTTGGATGCTGCGTCTAACTCGTGGATGTTAAACGAACGCTGTTCGTTGAAAGCGGCGCAAGACTCACATTGGTTGCAGGCCTCGTGTTCAGAGGTCGGTGTAAGGCAGTTGATAGTCTTGGCAAAAATGCGGGCGCAGGTTGTTTTACCCACACCGCGAGGACCGCAGAATAGATATGCGTGTGCTAGACGATTGCTGCGTATAGCATTGCGCAGGGTCTGGGTTAGTGCCTGTTGACCCACCACGCTCTCAAAGGTGGTAGGACGATATTTGCGGGCTGATACGATATAATGATCCATATGCTAGTGCGGCATAGCCGCGGTTAGATGTTTCAATGGTTTGTCAACCGTTTTACGGGTTGTGTATGTGCTAAAAAAATTATGGGTGCAAAAGTACAAAAAAAATGGCATATATGCAAATTTGCTTGATTTTTTGTGCCAATTTTATACTTTTAGTCGCGCTATATATAGGTAATATATGGCTGATAGGACAAATTGGCATAGATTTTGAGGTAAGACTATTGAGATAAAATAGTATAAACCTTAAAAAAACACAACGATGAAAAAGATTTTAGCTATTGTAGCTACATTAGTGCTTACAATGACGGCCTGTGCTGATCGTCGCCAATTGGTACAATACTCTGAACTCCCTGCACAAGCACAAAGTTTTATTCAGAAGTATTTCAACAACGCCGATGTCTCGAATATCATTCGTGAATACGATGGAATGGTGTATGAATACGATGTGTATCTGCTAAATGGAACAGAGATCGAGTTTAACTATCAAGGCAGTTTCCAGTCTATTGACTGCAAGCGTACGGCAGTGCCTGAGGGTATAGTACCCGAGTTGATAACTAGTTTTGTTGCGCTGCATCATCCTAATCAGATGATTGTCGAGTACAAGGTGGAGTATCGCCGCTTAAAGGTCGGTTTGAGCAATGATTGGGAATTGGAGTTTGACTTGGACGGTAATTTCCTAGGTATAGATGATTAATCCTTATGAATTTTTAAATTATTTGCATTATTAAATTCTTTTATGAAAAAACTATTTCGTTCTTCCGATCGCATTTTGGCGGGTGTATGTGGTGGTATAGCCGAGTATTTGGATATTGATCCTACCGTTATCCGTGTGTTGTACGCAGTATTGAGTTTGTTCACTGTAGGTTTTCCTGGTTTGCTGCTGTATATTATATTGATGATACTTATCCCTAGTCAAGTGCAATAGTTTACTATCAACTCTCATACTATGAAAGAGACTCGTACTATCAATTTGAATGGAATGGCATATCATATTGATTATGATGCCTATCAGTTGTTGCGTGAATATATCAGCGATATTGAGTTACGCTTGCCTATGGATACTCGTCCAACGGTAGTGGCGGAACTTGAATCCCGCATAGCAGATATATTCCAACAAGCGCTATATGCCAATAATGTGCAGGTGGTCAATATCGCAATGGTAGAAGCTATGAAGACGCAGGTAGGTGCTCCTTCCGAGTTTGGCGAAAACCGTCGTCCCAAGACCAAGGTAGAGGCGTCGCACACTAGCGGTTGCCGACGCACACTGCGTGTTGTCTTCAATGTGCTACTCGCGCTACTGGCGTTGCCTGTTATTATCGTAGGTGTATTGATTTTGCTAGCGATGCTATGTATGTTCTTTGGAGTGGCTGTGGCTAGTACTACCAGTGTAGGTGCATTGATGGCGCTTGTGCCTGTGCTCACCGAACTCACACTAGGTGGTGCAGCAGTGCTTATTCCGCTCTTGTTCGTGGCGCTATTGGCTATTGTATTGTTGCCTGTCGTGGTTGTTATATATGCAATAGTTACTTATCTGCGTACTCGTCGTGGACCAAAAGCTCGTTTTTGGATTATCACACTGCTCTTGTGGATAGCCTCTGTATGCTTCTGCGGTGCAGCTGTGGTGCGTCTGTATGAGTCGTATAGTGGGATGCCAGAGATTATGAAGATGATGTCCTTGCACGACTTGGATCTTGATGAAGAAGGGGTAGGTACCACTTCCTTGCAGTTGGATGCTTATCATAGTGTGCAACTATCGGGTGCAGCCAAACTGCGTTTAAGTTCCGCCGCCACCCCAAGTACTACTCTAACAACCAATATGGACCATATGTTAGATGATCATCTTCGCATCACTGCTAATGTTAAGGATAGTGTCTTGTATATCGATGTGCCTACCACTATACCAGGGCAGGTAGTTGATTTTGGTCTTGCTTTGCCTGAGTTGCGTAGGTTGACTATTCTGGGTGCTAGTAAGATAGAGACGCTAGATGGTGCTACTTTGATTACGCCATCCTTGCTGTTAGATATCAGCGGAGCTGCCGAGGTTGATATGCGATTAATGGTTGAGGAGTTGGTAGTAGATGCCAAAGGTGCTAGCAAGTTAGAACTAGATGGTAGTGCTACTTGTGCGCAAATCACTATTGCAGGTGCGGGTAAACTTGATGCAGAAGACTTGGTGGTAGAGAAGATGCAGATCAATTGCGCAGGAGCTAGTCTAGCAGATGTTAATGTAACAGGCGAGTTGAAGGCGCAGGCCTCTGGTGCTAGTAAGATCTCCTATAGTGGTGGACCAACCGTCAAGCAAAAACTCGCTGTAGGCGGCAGCACTATCGTAAAAGATTAACCGTTTAATAATTCCCCTACAAGGTAATTACTTCCGCCGATGAAGATGATATCGTCTTTGTCGGCGGCTTTTTTTGCGGCTTCTACGGCTTCTTGTGCAGCCGTAAAAGCGGTGGCTTGTGCTCTACCTAGTTGTTGCCAGCGCTTTAGGAGTTCCTCAGCAGCCATTGCACGCGGTGTGTTAGGTTGGGTAAAATAGTATTGTGCATCTTCTGGTAGAAGTGCTAGCACATCGTCTATGTCCTTGTCGTTGACCATACCTAGAACAATATGCAGGGTACAGTGTTTGGCCTGTTCTTCTTGTTGTGCTTGTGCTTGGCGTAGCTGTTGGGCTACATAGCGTATGCCGTGACTATTATGTCCTGTGTCGCATATAGTGAGGGGTTCGTGCTTGAGTATCTCCCATCTACCACGCAGACCAGTGAGCTCACATACGCGGGCAAAACCACTAGCAATAGCCTCTTGACTGATAGTTACGCCACATATGTTACGCAGTACTTGTAGGGCTACAAAGGCTGTTTGTATGTTGTGATGTTGATAGTCGCCTTTTAGTTGACAATCTGGAGCTTCTTTCAGGCGACGCTTGCGCATATAGCCGCATTGTTGTGCAAACCAAATTCGGCAGTCGGTGGTTTCAGGTCCATCGCCCCATATATGGTTGTCTCGAGCATATTGCTCAAAGACGGGGTAGGTCTGTTCATCTGTCTCGCCGATGACGCAAGGTGTATGGGGTTTTATTATCCCCGCTTTCTCTGCTGCTATCTGTGCGAGTGTAGTGCCAAGAAATTCAGTATGGTCTATACCTATATTGGTTATCACGCTGATGATAGGTTGGATGATATTGGTGCTATCCAATCGTCCGCCCAGACCTACTTCTATCACGGCATAATCCACTTTTTGCTGTGCAAAATACCAGAAGGCTAGTGCCATCGTTGTCTCAAAGAAGGATGGATGCAAGTCGTCTAGAAATGCGCGGTTGTCCTCTACCCATCTCACCACTTCTGTTTCTGGAATCATCTGTCCGTTGATGCGTATACGCTCACGAAAATCCACTAGGTGTGGCGATGTGAATAGTCCTACGCAGTAGCCTTGTGCTTGCAGACTAGCTGCTATAAGGTGTGAGGTTGACCCCTTGCCGTTGGTTCCTGCTATATGTATCGTTCGCAGAGCGGTATGTGGGTTGCCTAGATGCTCCATCAGACGCAGGGTATTGTCTAGTCCTGGTTTATACGCAGCAGCACCCACCTGATGAAAGGCGGGCTGCGAAGCGTAGAGGTATGCTATGGTTTCCTTGTATGACATTTAGGGGGTATCTAGTTACCAATCACCACTTTGCATTGTGCTGTGATGTTGTCACGGAAGGTCACATCCACTACATATACGCCAGCAGTACTTGCTGCAGGCAGAGTGTGGGTGTTGGTCAGTAGGCTATTAGGCGCTGAGGTTATCAGTCTACCTGTAATGTCATATAAAGCAGCGCTCTTGATGAGGTCGCTAGCGTTGATGATCACTGTACCGTCTTGTGCGTATGCCCATACACGGTGCACAGATTCTGGTTGTGTGACTCCGCTAGTGGAGGTCGTTACTCCGCCATTGCTACTACTGGTGTACTCATCT
>JAEIGA010004613.1_pt1 | contig 21292 bp, 34 predicted proteins | sample 9270691 | NCBI WGS metagenome assembly JAEIGA01 (sample SAMN17057246, study PRJNA624740) | gut metagenome | biome: biome; isolation source: fecal sample | host: Bos grunniens | place: China: Xizang | collected 2019 | reverse complement strand
CTACGGAGATTGCTCACTACTACTCCCACGATAATATGGGCGCTTACCTGTGGTTGACGAGTAATGAGATTGAAAGATGGAATGAGTATGATTTCTTGCTCATTGCGGCACTCATTCAGTGGCATATGCAACCTTATTTCCTCGACCAAGACAAGACCAAGTTGGACGAGTGGTGTATTCGCAAGAAGTTTGGTATTCCGTTCTCCGATTGGATTTGGACTATCCACCAAGCAGATAGAGCGGCTCATTGATGGGCCGCATACATAGTAGATAAGAAAGGAAGAATTGATATGAAGTTATGGATTGATGATGTAAGACCTGCACCCGAGGGATATATTTGGTTAAAATCTGTGAGTGCGGCAATTGTATTTATCATTAACCACGAAGAGGATTTGGATGGTAATTTGCTTATCGAGTTGATAGACCTAGATCATGATGCTGGAGTTTACTATCAGCATGGAGGGGATTATATTCACATTTTAGACTGGCTCGAAGAGACTGGTCGCAATTACCCGATTCGCATCCACTCGGCTAACGTAGTGGGTGTGCAGAATATGAGACGAATTATACAGAGGAATGGTTGGAAGGAGATAAAATAATGCTACAAGCAAAAGATGTAAAAAAGTTTTTACTCCAAATTCCCGATGATGCAAAGGTAGTTCTCACAGACGGCATTATCATCTTTATGTTTGGTGAGAACACTCTTGCCCTCAACAAGTTTGGCGCAGAGTGGGACAATGGAGTTGGTTATTATTCAAGCACTACTGTGTGCGGAGAGTGCACACATTTTGATTGCTCAAAGTGTGGAAAGGAGATAAAACAATGAAAAAGTTTGTAATAGTGGCTTACCCTGAATGCGACGAAGGCTATCTTCCTCGCAAAGAAAAAACCATTACCGCTCGTGATAGAGAGGCCGCACTCGACAGAGCATGGAGAGAGTTTCCTGAGTATCACGAAGTAAATGCGTTTGAGGTAGAGGACTAACCAATGAAAGTAAGATATATATGTAAATATTGTGGTTGGGCCAACTCTATCGACAGTTTACGGAAGTGGTTTTGGACACCTCATTTCGGTACTAAAAAACTATTGAAATGCCGTCATTGCAAAGCTAAGCGGCACTATATGAAAAGATACGACGGCCGCAAATGGCTCGACTGGCCCAAAGAAAAAGAAATGACGAAAGGAGACTAACCATGGCTATCCAAAGAAACTGTAACTGCTGCGGCAAGCAAAGCACTTGCCCCAAAGCTCGCAATATCGAGAACTATCGTCTCGACGGCTGTATGGACCACGAATGGCCGGATGGTACCATTCTTTGCTCCGATTGCGGCAACCCCATGGAATTTATTCATGAATACCATTATGATGCACCGTATGGTAGACTTATTACCGGAGATGTGTATCATTGCGAAGAGTGTGGTAATGATGAAGTGTTCGAGAAGAAGTGGGAATGTCTTGGTGTTGAACGAAGACACTATTTCCATGGATGAATCCTGATATATGTTGTGTGCGGCCGGTCCTCTCTTACTGGACATTGGCTAACCTCATCGCAGTAAATGATGACCCGGCCGCAACGAACGTAATCAGAAAGTCCTATACTACATATTCTACTAAGTATATTACTAAGTATTCTACTAAGTAGATATACTATATCATGAAATTTTGACACGCAAATTTCTATACTTTCTCTCACAAAAATCTACATGATAAATGTAAGTGGTAATATATTATATAGTAATATAGGTAGTATTCTACTACATATATTACATAATACAATAGTAATATATAGGGGTAGGTAGGTAGCTCATGCAATAAAAATATAGGGCGGCCGCACTCAAAGTACCCCAAAAAGATAGATAGCCAACCATCGGTTGGCGGCTATGGGCGAAGCCCCATAGCCCAATACGACATATTCTACTAAGTAATATACTAAGTATATAGGGGTAGGGTAGGTAGATAAACCCCAATGTGGGGTAGGGTAATACCATAGTAAATATAGGGGTAGGCAATAACAAAGCAAGGTAGGTAGGGTAGGAAAAAAAGACTGGGTAGGGTAGGGTAGTAATATTACTTAGTATAATAGGAGTGGGATCCTAGCTCGTGTACGTATGGTACGAAGTAATGTTACGTAGTATAGTGACCGTATCGACTCTTGGGTAGCACCCGCCCAAGCACGGAGGCAACTATTGGTGGGTATTTTGTACCTGGCCAAATTTTCACAGACTTCAAATTTTGTATTCCAATAAAAAATATGCTATAATATATATAGAAAGAAAGGGAAAGAGAAAAAAATATCCGACGAAATTCTTCCCTTGTGAAAAATTGATTATCTCACAAACCTGTGATATAATATATATGTAATCAAGAGAAAACAAAAAAAATTATTTTGGTGCCCACTACCAAGTGTGGGAGAAAGAGGTAAATTATGACCAATCGCGAATTTTTCACCGCAGTAGCAGCACTCGAGAACATCGATCCCGCTCTTGTTGAGCACGCACAGAACGCCCTCGTTAAGATGGACGAGACCAACGCAAAGCGTAAGGAGAAGGCAAAGGAGACCGACGCCACCGCTAAGTGGGCAGAGGAGAATGCCGAAGTAATCGAGAACGCTTTTGCAGCACTCGGCACCGAGACCAAGGTTGCCGCTGACATCGCAGCAGCTGTTGGAACTTCCACGCAGAAGATCAACCACGTAATGCGTTACCTTGTTGAGCAGGGTCGCGTAATCGCTGGTGAGACCAAGCTGCCTAAGAAGGGTACGGTTAAGACCTACACCGCAGTCGTAGCTGACTGAGGCAAAGCCTGACCACGAATTGAACAACGAACGGCACCCCAATACGGGGTGCCTTTTGTTGTTGTGTTATGTTGAAGATTGCCGCCGGCCCGCTTACGTTCGGACATGGGTTAGCCTACGTTTATACATGGGTGGCCGGCCGCATTCAACGTATGTTGAAACATTCATTGCGACTGCGCTGAAAATTTGACTTCGAAATAAATTTGTGTTATATTATATAACATATTTTTGAAGAAAAATCAAATTTTGACGCGGCCGCAATGTAAATAAAAATAAAAGAGGGACATCAACGTCCCTCTCTCTTTTCTGCGGCTGCCTTCTTCTGTGCACGCATCTTCTCATCACGTGCAATCTTCTTGGCTTTCTCCTCCGCAGCTTTGGCCGCCTTCTCGGCCTTGTCTCTCTGCTTCATGGCGTAATCCTCCGCCATAGCATAACCATCATAAGCATCTCCATCTCTGGAACCAGTGGGAACCTGTACCTTGAATACGATGTACTGCTCCTCTCCCTCTCCGTCGACAACAGGAATGGCAATCTCGTTGCTACCAACAACAAGTACATCCTCTCCCGCGGCCTTCAACATTTCCATTGTTTTTGCTACATAATCTGCTCTCAATGCGTCAATAGTTGCCTTCTTGCTCATAATTGTTTCTCCTTTTCTCTCATTCAAAGTTTGTTTTGAAATTAAATTTTGTCTTATTTATTTCTTTCTAATAATATTATATCACAAATTTGTGAAAAAGTCAAATTTTTGCAGCCGCCTAGTGAGCGTAGCGAAACGTAGCTTATTATGCCGCTCGCAGCTCATTCGAAGTAGTAGGCGACGCAGCTTTCCAGCTGATACAGCTCCCTGGTCGTCGACGGGTCGCCCTATGTCCCGATGGGACGGGGGCGGTGCCCCTATGGGGTGTAGTGGGGTTATCCCCTGTCAATGATATATCGACAATACCACCAAAAATTGTGTCAAGTTTTCCCCTATTTTTGTATGAGATACACAAAGATATAAAAAGTCAAGTGGTTGACAAAATGGATTTAGACGTTATACGTCTAAATAAAAAAGGGAGAATAATCTCCCTCTTTTTTATTTAGTTTCTCTTGTGTGATGTTTTTATACCGATACTCCTTTCTTATCCTCGCAAGCAAGATAAAAAGCAGAGAAACGACCTTGATCGGCAAGGGTACGGACTTGCTCATGAGCGTAAATAAGGGCTTGGTTCTTTGCGGCTTCATAAGATTTGCCAATCACATCATAGAATATTTCCTGAAGGTAGAGTTTGCTGGCTACCTCTCCATCGGGTTCATAGATCTCAAACAAACCCGTTCCCTTTTCTCCCGAATTTTCTTTTGCTACAAGCAATTGAATTTGGAACGAATACTTTTTCATAATTTTACCTCTCTTTCTTTGATAAATATATTATATCATATTTATTAGTAAATGTCAATACCTTTTACAAATTTGTTTTACGGTAATTAGACGTTATACGTCTAAATCCACCACGAAAAAAAGAGGGGTTTTCACCCCTCAATATCGGCTCTGCCGAGCAGACGGAACGGAAAATAAATAATTCCCATTGTCATATTTTTTGGCTTGACCTTTTTGAATACCTCTGCGAGAATTTCGCACTCAATGTCGGCATCTTCGATTGCCGTGTGGCTCTCGATAAAATCGTCTTGCTTCTTTACAAAGCGGTAGGCAATTTCGGCATTGGTGGGATAATACATACCACTTGCGGTGGTCAGGTTGTTATCCTTACAATACTGACGATAGTCGTCATTGTTGAGGAGGTTTTCGCAACTCAATCCCCAAATATCAAACAAGGGGAAAGTTTTACCACGGAACTCGAAAACATCGGGGTTGAACTCTCGCTCGTTTTCGGTTTTGGGGTTTGCGAGAATATAATCAATTCTGCGGTGTTGCTCTTGCTCCCATTCGTAATAGTGGTCGGAATAGAGGTTTGTGATATATTCCTCTGTAAACTTGATAGCCTTCTTGTAGTCGAACATACTGTTATATGCTCCAACCGAGGCGACCTTTTCCATATCTGCTACCATATCAGCCGCCGCCGTTTTCCACGATACAAGGTCGATTTCTCCCTTGTGCAACTTTTCGATATACAAGGGGCGTTTACTTGCATAGTAGGCGGTGTTGAAAATCTGCGGAACGGAGAAAATTTCCGAGATAAGATAGGACTTGCGACAGTACACTCGTCCTTGTTCGTCAATGATTTTCCAACCGAGGTCGTAAATCAAGGGTTTGGCAATCGCTATTGCTTTTTTGTTAGCACCTGTAAAATTGTTAGCATACGGCAAGGTGGCAGTTTCGCAATCCAATACAAGGTAGTATTTTCTACGACGGTCAAGTTTCGTTTCGTTTGGCATTTTTATACCTTCCTTTTTATTATTGTCATAGGGGTTGCCCTCGCTTCCCTCTCGACTATACATATTATATCATATTTATTATTGTTTGTCAATAGTTTTTTGAAAAGTTTTTTCAAATTTTGCGGTGGAATTTAGACGTTTAACGTCTAAATCGGCAAGGGTAGGGAGATTACTCTCCCTCTGCCCTCGCTGCCGCTTCTCGCTCGGCTTTGGCTTTTGCTTTTTGCTCTCGCATAGCCTTATCCTTTGCGATTTTCTTTTCCTTTTCGGCTTTGGCTTTTTCGGCTTTTTCGGCTTGCTCTCTTACCTTCATAGCATAGTCCTCTGCCATAGAGTAGCCATCGTAGGCATCTCCGTCACGGCTACCCGTGGGAACTTTGAAGGTGATGACCATATATTCGTCATTACCCTCGCTATCAAGGCAAGGAATAGCGATTTCGTTGCTACCGACTACCAAGATTTCTTCGCCCTTTTCGGCAAGACACTCCGACACAAGAGCCATAAACTTTGCTCGGATTTCCTCGTGAAGAACCTTTTTCGTTTTTGCCATTTGCTATACCTTCCTTTCCTCTTTGGTACATACATATTATATCATATTTTGGATTGATTGTCAATACCTTTTGCGAATTTTTTATAAAAGAATTTAGACGTTTTACGTCTAATTTTTCCGTGGGGCAGAGAGGGGATTGCTCCCCTCTCGGCTCGTTTTAGTCCTCGGCAACCTCGTCTGCCGTGTCGGTGTCCTCTGCGGACACCTCGACAACAAGGGTGTACTCGGTCTGCTCGCCCTTGCCCTTGACCTTGACCTTTGCCTTCGTCAGTTTACCCTGATTGACAAGAGTGCCTGCGACACCGTTCGTCTTGTTGACAGTCTGACCGATTGCAGAAGCGAGGTCAACGGAAAGCATAGCACCATTGGCGAGAGCTTCGAGAATGGCATTTGCGATAGGCTCGTTTTCCTTCTGCGTTTTGCTCTGCGTGGTCTTACGCTTTTCGTTCTGCTCGTCCAACTTTGCGATACGAGCCTCGGTTTCCGTCTTGATGGTTTCGGAAATGCCCTCGATTGCGAGGATTGCGGTGAGAAATTCTCTGTTGGTCATAGTAAATACCTTCCTTTTCTTTTTCTTTTTATTTATCAAAGAGGGAGCCGCGGTTCTCTCTCTTGATTACATTATTATTATATCACACTTTTGACAGTTTGTCAAGGGGTTTTTGAAAAGTTTTTTCAAAAATTTTTCGTGGGGGCAATTAGTTCCACAATTTGAATTACCACACCCCTTGACTACATATATATTATACCACAAACCGCACACAAAGTCAATAGTATTTTGAAAAATAATTTGTGAAATTTAGACGTCTTACGTCTAAATCGGTCGAGAAGGAAAAAGGCGGTCTTGCGACCGCCATTATTTAGTTTTTCCAATGGTTTTTCAAATGCTCTTGATAAGCCCTGTAAAAAGCAATATCCTCGGCATTTGTGATTTGTCGGTCATAAGCCAAATAGTATTGACGAATACGACCATCGGGCATAACCTCGCAAGTCAAATAACATTGATTGGGAGTGTCTTTTCTGCGAACAAAGACGATATAATCGTTTCCGTTTACGATATTATCGACATATCCACCAACACAATGGTGCATATTGCGACCTTCATCAATCAAGTCCTGACCACAAGTGGGGAATACCACGGCAAAATCGCCATACTCAAAGTGGAGTGCTTCGGCTTGTTTTTCATAATTCTGATGAATACGCTCGTTGTCAAATTCAATTTTGCGGAGTTCGTATTCTCTTTTGGTTTCGCAATACTCTCGCATAAAATTGTTTTGCTTTTGCGGTTCTTTTTTCATCGTGCGACAAAGGGAGATATATTCGATAAGATTGTTCAAATTTTGGCGGTGGTATTCATAGAGTTTGCCACGAACAAGGTAGTAGGCACAAACGGACATTTCTTCTGCCGTGTAGTCCATAACACCTTCATATCCAAGCAAGCAAGAAAAGATTTCATCGGGAAATGCTTCCATAACCGCCTTGCCCCACTTGCTTTTAGCCTTCATAATTCTGCGGTGGCTTTCAAAATCGGAATAGCGGATAGTGCCGTTCTGCTTTACCTCGTCCGAGAGGTTTTTTACCCAATCGGAGAAAATTTTGAAATCATCTGCGATTGCTTCAAGTTGGTTTGTATTCCAACCCAAAAAGCTCAAACCCAGACTATCCATTTTATCGGCAACCGAAATTGCGTCCGCATATCGGGGATAAAATTCGGTGCGATTGGAATAATCAAACATAGCATACAGAGCATAGGCGAGGTTGGAGCGAGTATTGTTGTGGCGGTAGGGATAGAAAAGTTCTGCGATTGCCCTCTTGTGGGTGCAGGTCTTGACAGGATTGCCCTTCAAGCCATAGAAGGTGGCGGTGTTAAGGTCGAATTTATACGAGCCATTTACTCCGTCAATGTTGATTGTGATAATGTTGCGTTCCTTTGTGTAGTTAGACATAGTAGTTTCCTTCCTTTTCTTTTATGTTGTTTTTCGTCTTGGGTTCTCTCCCTTTGACATTATTATTATATCATATTAGTCAAGTTTTGTCAATAGTTTTTTGAAAAATATTTTTGTGAATTTAGACGTATTACGTCTAAATCTATGATAGAGAAAAGGGGAGATTGCTCTCCCCTATTCAATTACTCGGAATACTCGTCGAGAATTTCCTTGATACGCTCACGCATTTCGTCGGCATAGTCGCACTCGTCCGTGCCGTCGTCGTATCCCTCGTCATATCCGTCGGAGTGTCCGTCGGCATAACCCTCGTCGTATCTGTCGTCAACGGAGGCTTCTCCGTCCGCATAACCTTCGTCGTATGCTTCCGTCTTGATCTCGTCGATTTCATCATCGGTGTAGCACTCACCCTCGCAACAACGAGGAGAACACTTATGCTCCGAGAGGGAGAGGAGCCAACGCTTCTGCTCTGCGGTCAAGCCGTCACCGTTGCCGACAATGACAATCTGCCCCTTCGGCAGAGCCTTCTCCAAAGCCTTGACGAGTGCCTTGATATTGCCATAGCCTTCGAGATTGGGGCAGTTGCCCTTCTTGGCTTCGGCATTTGCCTTTGCGACCTTTGCTCTTTCAAGAGCGAGTTCGATGCCCGTCTGCAAATTGAAGGTGTCGGTTTCACAACACTTGGATACACCCTCATAGCCGTCGAGATTGACGATGATGGTCTTGGACTTTTCGTTGATGGTTACAGTGTACTTCATAATTTTTTCCTTCCTTTATAAAAGATATTGTATAGTCAGTGGGTTCTTCCCTACTGCTCTTATATTATACCACATTTTGTGGTGTTTGTCAAGAGGTTTTTGAAAAAATTTTTATTATTTTTTCAAAAATTTTTCGGGAGTTAATACCCCTTGCAAGTTAGGCTTGGTATCCCTCGTCCTCTTGACATATATATTATATCATACTACCAAACAAAAGTCAATACTTTTTTCAAAATTTATTGCGACCAATTTAGACGTATTACGTCTAATTCTATGACAAACAAAATGGCGGTTGTGCAGACCGCCTTTTGTCTTATTTGAGTAGTGCGAGAACTTTGAGAATTTCGGTTTCATCAAATGCCCAACCGCTTGGATTGTTTTTTATCCATTCTCTACGAACTGTTGCATTGTCATCGAACAAACAGCCGTTTCGGATTTCTGCGATTTTGTGCTTTTTCTTGCCGTAGGCAACAATGTGAATTTCGTCAAATCTAACCGAGCCGAGGTGCTTGGAAAGCCAATCGAGTTTAGCTTGGGTGACCGCTTTGTTGTATTCGGGTGTGCCTGTCTTGGAGAGCCAAGAAATAATGCCGATTACATAGCCCGCCCTTTGGAGAGCGTTCAGGCGGTGTGCCAAACCTTGCATATTGAGCAGGACTTGTGCGTCCTCATAAGGGGTGATGTCGCTTTGTTCGATTTTTTCCAACCAATTCGGTACTCCATAGAGATTGGCGATTGTGCCGTCCATATCAAAGTAAATTGCTTTTTCCATAATGTATTTTTCCCTTCTTCTTTATTACAATAATATTATACCATACAAATCAAGTTTTGTCAATACTTTTTTATAAAATTATTTCGAAGAATTTAGACGTTTTACGTCTAAATTTCCCCATAAGAAAAGGGAGATTTACTCTCCCATTTTCTGTTGTTTGTTCCAATTATACCAACCATAGACACAATTAACTGTCCACGCAATATACATTACCGCCATCATCGGTTGACCGATAACAAAGTAAAGAATGGTTTGGATAATATCGAGTGCAAACCACAAAATCCATTGTTCTTTATAACACATACTACACAACAGATTTGCGACGATTGCGATTGACAAACTTAAAGTGTCTAACAGTGGGGCAGTGCCGCCAAGTGCAATATCAATATTATAAATGATAACCGAACAAACGGCAAGACCGCATACTGTCAGAATAAACTTTGTAAGAGTGAATTTTTTTGCTTTGATTTCGGCAGTATCTTTATTCAAATTCTTTTTCCAAATGAATACTCCTACTACCATAGTGATAAGATAATAGACTTGTTCTGCACTCTCTACCCATAACCGCAATTCGATATTGAGTATTAAGAACATAATGGTTTGAATAAATCCCCAAACATAATAACTCATTTTACCTTTGGCACAAATGATTGTTGCGAGAGTGCCAACAAAACTTGCGGTGAGAACAAAAACATTCCAACCGACATTCATTCCGCTATCAATCATAAAGGGTGTCATAAGCAACTGAATACCCAACAGACCGAAAAGGAAGATATAATCAAATGCCTTCCAATTCACTACAAATTCGTTTTTCAACCATTTAATCATTGTTCATAATCTCCTTTATATAATTTACGATTTTTTTGAAATTTTCATAATACCCATAATTGAGTATTTCGACTTTTTCCCAAAGTCCACTCTCTTTCAAGTGCTTGACGAGAATGTTGTATAACTTGGTTCTCTCGTCTATCGACGAGTGTGCCATATACCTTGCGTGGTCATCGACAAATTTACCGCGAGGGCAAAGTAAATAGATTTTATCCCATTTACATTTTGCGGTCAGTTCATCGGCAAGAATTGCGACTTTGTTGTATTCTTCTTTTGTAAGAATACAATTTTCGTCATTGGCATAGTGTTCGGCATACATTTTGGTGACGAGTGCGTCGCTATCGGCAAAGAAAATGCCGTTGTTGCTTGGAGAATTTATCAATCTTTTGTTGAGATTATATTGACCGATAAGAAATGCGGAAAAATCTGCTCCGTCAAGTTCCCAATCGGAAACATTGCTCTCCGCCATATATTCTCTTGCATATTCGTAAGAATAAGGGGCATTGAAATATTTGCCCAAATCTGCGGTGAGAGTGGACTTTCCTTCACTTGCCGTTCCGCAAATAAGAATGTTTGTGCTAAAAACTCTGCGGAAGGGGAGAGTGATTTTACTCCAATGTTTGAGAGGATTGTTGCGTATCATCGTGCCACTAACGAGATTTTCTTCTCGGTCAAGCAAAATCGCAATTTCGCCCATACCGATAAGGTCATTATAATAGCACCTGTCGCCAACATACCATACTCTCCGTTCGGCATATTCAACGGCATTGGAATAAATCCGTTCAAATTCTGCGAGCCATTTTGCCCAACCATAGGGATATTCCTCTGCTCCAATTTCGGTGTCATTTATAGCATAAACACCGACCAAATCGTCGTTTGCGAAAAACTCTCGCACATAGCGGTATCTCTTGCGGTGGGGCATAAGCGGTTCCCCTTTGTCGCCATCGAAGCCACAAGAGATTACGATACAACCGCCATCATTTTCCTTTTTGGCTCTCATAATGCAGTCAAGATGACCTTGATGGAGAGGGGCAAAACTGCCAAAGACAATGCCGATTGACTTGCCTTTTAATTTGGTTTGATAAGTAAGTTCCATTTTGTTTTCCTCCTTTATTACAATACTATTATACCACAATATTCAAATTTTGTCAATAGTTTTTTGAAAAAAGATTTTTATTATTTAGACGTTTGACGTCTAAATACCTTGACCGCATACGCGGTCAAATATTGACATATCGTTTGCGGAAATCCTCAATTGCGGTTTTGCTTTTCCGCAAAATGCCCATAAGTTCATTCCACGGACAATAGTCGCAATCCAAACCTCCGCAATCGGCACATTGACACTGACTGTCCATATGCTCGATGGTTGATAAACAAAGCAACATTGCTTCGTTCGTTTCTTTGTCAAGAGTTACTGTTGTTTTTACTTCGATTTTCATTCTGTCACCTTCCCATTTACAAATTTACAAAGTTTACTAAATTTTTCCGAGGTTAATTCTTCCCATATCTCGCTACCTATTTTTTCATTGAAAGCGAGAGGGGAAATGATTTCCTGTGCTACATAGCACAAAATGTCCGTAGCTTCTTCCTTTGTCATAAGTATCTCCCTTCTTGGAGTTGGCTTATGCCAACCCCAAACTGATTTTAAGTGCCTTGTCTATATTATCCATTGTAGCCTTATCGACCAAACCTATTTTGGTTGTAAGTCGGCTCTTATCTATTGTGCGGATTTGTTCGCACAATGCCACACTTTCACATAGTAAGCCGCAGGAGGTTCCGACTTCGATATGAGTGGGGAGTGGCTTCTTGGTGAGCCGAGAGGTCAAAGGGATTACAATGGTTGTTGGAGCGTGTTTGTTGCCGAGGTTGTTTTGAACGATGATGACAGGACGACTACCGCCTTGTTCACTACCTTGTGAGGGTGAGAGATTGGCATAATAGACATCGCCACGGTTTACGATTGGTTGATTGTTTTTCATTGGTATGTATTCCTTTCCTTTACTGTATATATATTATACCATATAAAATTTGATTTGTCAATAGTTTTTTTGAAAATAAATAAATGGAATTTAGACGTATTACGTCTAAATCGGTCAAGGAAAGTGGTGGTATTACCAATACCACCACATTATTCTTTTTTCTTCTTTAAGATTGGGAAAGTTTGCCTCCCAAAAAAGTATGAGTTTTTTATAAGCCAAATCTCGTTCCACGCTTTGGTTTTCTCGTAATTCGTCCAACCATTTATATTTTTCTTTTAGAGTTTCTATATAAGCATCTACTCTATCGCCTTTGGGGAGATATTTATTTTCTTCTATCTGTTTATTTATCTCTTCTTTCAGTTCGAAAATTTTGTGTGCAGTATAACCCAAATTATTTTGTGTTCGCATATACTCTGCCAACAATTCTTTAAGTTCGGGGTATTTCTTTATAAGTCTTTCTCTTTTTTTCTTTTCAATTCTATCCTGTATTTTACCGATAATTGCTCCAATTCCTATGGCAATTGCACAAAGAATACCTAAACCAAAGAGGCATATTACCATAATCAAACCTTGTTCCATATATTTACCTTCCCTTCTGTTGGTATTATTATTATATCATATATTTTATTACTTGTCAATAGTTTTTTGAAAATAATTATCTATGATTTAGACGTATTACGTCTAAATGGAAAAGGGAGATTACTCTCCCCTTTTGGCTAACTTTTTGATTTCTCGCATTGTTTTCCGCCACGCACTTCTTGGCGACAAAACAAAACGCTTGTGGTCGTTGAAAGCATACCCTTCTTCTTTTCGTCTGTTAATAAGATGTTTGAGTTGTGCGTGAAAAGTCGCTTCATCGGATGTCGCGATTGCCTTATCCAACAGTTCATAAACCTCTAATTGTGTAGTGTGTTTATAATATTTTTTCATATTTACCTCCAAATCGTATTTATGTAAAGGGAGATTACTCTCCCCAATCTATACTAATACTCCGTTTGCCTACACGCACTTTGGTATATCCGAGTATTTCATAGTATAGTTTGATTGTTTTTCGTTCGTTTCTATCAAGTTTGCGAGTGTGTAAATTTGTGTAGATACCATCATATCCTTGTTGTGCCGACTTTGTAATATTGTGGTCAATTTCTGCGATTGCTTTTAAGATTGTCGCAATTTGACCTTGGCGAGTGGTGGCAAGGGCTTCCTTTTTAGTTATCATATTATCCTCCTATCAAACAAATTAAATAATAACAGTTCATAGCGAACAGTGCTACATTGAGCAAAACAAGGTTGAGCCGCCTTGCTTGCCAACAGAAAGCCGTGGAGATAGCCGAGCCGATAAAGAATAGCACCGTCATATCGCAACCGAGCATTACACCGATAGCACATATTGTATAAATGATTGCGGTTATGTCGGTAATGTCGAACACATACTTGTGTTCAAGGTCGAAATAGTTGATTAGTTTTCTCATAAGTATTTACCTTCCTTTCACGATACTATTATACCATATTTACAAGTATTTGTCAATACTCTTTTCAAAATTTTTATTGATGATTTAGACGTATTACGTCTAAATAATACGGAGAGGGCGGCGAACCACCCTCTCCACATTCACTTCTTGCCTGAGCTGATACGCACTGTTGAGCCGAACAGAATATTACAAAGCAACATCAAGCCCATAGCCGCCCAGAAACCAAGCGTAGGTGCCGTAGCCCACAAGAGCGGAATGACCGCGTTCCACAGGAACATAACGAGCCAAGCCTCCAAGCAGAGCAAGCCGAATACGATTGCGAGAACAAGAATAATGCAAAGAAGCCAAGTACCACAACCCCAATCCTCTGTGTCAAAACTGTCGAACATTTTTTATAATCTCCTTTCTTTTGATTACATATATATTATATCATAAATAGATTGATTTGTCAAGTCTTTTTATAAAATAACAAAATTGGTTTTAGACGTTTTACGTCTAAATCCCAATGAAAAAGTGGAAGGGATTACCCTTCCACGATTTCACCTGTGGTCAGACTTACAAACTCGCCCGTGTAGATGTTGTAGGTCAGGTTCTGTTCATAGCAACGCTTGAAGGCGGCGTAGCTCGCACGATATTCACGAGCAAATGCGGAAATGTGGCGACGAGTGGTCATTGAGTACAAGCCACGGACACGCACCCAACCTTCGCTATCAATGGCGACGACTTCTGTAACATAGGATACAAGCACAGCGGTGCTATTTTCATAGATGCGGACTTTTGCCTGTGCATAGGGCATAATTTCAAGGGGACGCGTGCGAACGATAGTAAACATATGTATTTTTCCTTTCGGTTTTATGGACTTGAACCTGTCCTTTATTACACTATTATTATACCACATAAAGCACGAATTGTCAATAGTAAATTACAAAATTTTTTATATGATTTAGACGTTCGACGTCTAAATCGGTCGACGAAGGAATACCCCTCCGGCAGGAAGGATAACAGAACAAAAAAGAAAACCTTCGACCGCAAGGGGTTGGGCATATTCTATTCAAAGGCGGTTTACGCTACCACAAAACGCTCCCGTCTATCACGCCTCAGGCACGGGTTATTAGTGAGGGTTCTAACAGGGATTGCCCTCCTCGCCACAGTCCTCGGTGTTAAGAATGCCGACTGCCACACCCCACCTGCTGTACTCCTCCGCGGTGGCTCGATACTGTTGAGAGGGTTCTGCGGTTTGCCCTCCCTGTCCGCACCATCGGGCGAGTGGGTTCTGCCCCTCTCCCTCTGACACTAATATTATACCACATCGGACGGAAAAAGTCAATACCTTTTTCAAAATTTTTTTGACCGATTTAGACGTTCGACGTCTAAATTTCCCCTTGCGGAGAGGGCGACTTTTGTCGCCCCTTCCGTTAGTCTTTTTTCATAATGTGTCTCATATAGTCAAGACAATCACCATAACTATAACTGATTTCATTCTCAAAGAGTTCGCAACATACATAACGATTATATGCGACTTCGCCCGTCTGGTTGTTAATAACCTCTATTGAGCGAAAACCTCTTTTTGCATAGAATAGCATATCGGAGAGCTTTTCTTCGGGAACATCTTCAAAAGTAGCAACGATTTTGGGACAGTTTTCGCAACTGTCAACGGTGATGTTAAAAGTGTTTTTGTTTTCCATAATTTACCTCTTTATGTAGAATTTATTTGCCAATCGGTTTCCCTCTTGACATTATAATTATATCATATTATAATGGATTTGTCAATACCTTTTTGGAAAAATATTTATGGAATTTAGACGTTTGACGTCTAAATCCTTTCGCAGCGGAGCCGCCTATTATACATAGGCGGCGAGGCGGTCTTCCGCGTAGCTCGTAATTTGCGGATTGTAGGTGGCTATTTCAACTTCGATGTAGCCGTCTCCCGTTCGCTTGTAATTTGCTTCGCCCGCACCCTGACCTGCAAGATGAGCACGCAACGAGCCAACGGCAACACCTGCTTCAAAAGTGTCCTGAACATAAACGGTTTTGTAGTGGTTGTAAGGCATAATTTCCTCCAAAAAATATGTATTTGTCCCTTTGGACAATTATATTATACCACAAAACACCCCACTTGTCAACCCCCTTTTCGCAAATTTATTCCGCACGATTTAGACGTTCGACGTCTAAATTTTCCCAAAAAGAAAAAGGGGAAAATCCCCTTAATCAAATATTTCCTCAACAATCTTGTTGGTATTAAGATTGATAAGTGCAGCGTGCAGGTGGTAGTCGCAACGCCACTCACGGCGGAGCCCATCGAGCCGCTTGAATAGCGTGCGGAGCGGATATCGAGCTTCGTCAGCGCAGGCGGTATATACCTCGCCCGTGGTGTAGATAATAAGAGCGTAGTTGTGGCGGTAGTTGGGATTGATGAGATTGGAAAACATAAAGCCTCCTATGTATGCGGTCGGTCGCTACCCTTCTTCTATGATACCATTATACCACATTTTACCTTATTTGTCAACCCCTTGATTTAGACGTCCGACGTCTAAATTTTACCTTGCCGCAATTGTAAATTTTTTGTGAACAAAATGCGAACAAAAAAAGAAGGGGATTTCTCCCCTTCTCTATTTTAACAGAATTCAACCGTTACCACGATTTCCCCATTGACCTCTTCGATTTTTTCGACCTCGATACAGTACCAATCGGCAAGTTCTTCGAGGATATTTGCCGAAAGGGTTTCTCCGTGTCCTATGGTTGGACCATTGTTTTCCCTATCAAAAAGGGGATATTTGAAAGTCATTGGAATATCTTTCCCAAGGTGATAGGCTTTCAGGTGGCTCCACAGATAAGGGGAAAATTCTTCGATTTCTTCGTCGCGGTTACATTCGGGGCAGAACATTTCGTGATGGGTATATTCCGCAGGCTGTCCTTGCCACTCGCCCACGGTTTCGATGGTGTAGCGGTGTTTCATTTCGTCGGTTTCGTGATAGGTGTCGCACATATTGCAATAATAACCTTTTGCTTCAATAAGGTTGGTGTAAATAGACATAGTTTTTTCTCCTTGTATGTAAAATTTTGTAGGTGGCAAGGGCTTTTGTAGCCCTTGCCATAGGTGTTTTACTTGCCGTATTTGTTGCGACCTTGACCGCCAAGGTCAACAGCTCCCCCTTCGATACTATCACGCAGAGCCGAGCCGTCAAAAAGCGATTTGATAAAAGACAAAAATTTTTTCATAGCATTTCCCCTCCGTGGAGGTGGAGGGTTTTACCCCTCCACCCCATCATATATCAGGCTGACGATATCGTCGTCGATTTCGTGCTCCCTTGCCCATTCTTCAATCCGTCTGCCCGTCCGTCCGTGGTAGGCGTCCTTCTTGTAGTTGTAGCAGGTCTGTATGTTTGCCGTTCCTCTGGAAGCGTTTACCTTCACCATTCCGTTTTCAATCAAGAAAGCAAGGAACTCTTGACGGTCAAGAACAAACATTTCCGTACCGAACAGGTCAACCTCTATCGTGATTTCGTTTTCCGTTTCGGCAATGGTTGCATAAGCGATATGCGTTGCGTAAATAATGCGGTTTGAACCCTTCACCATTTTTTCGCCTTCGTGATACTGTATGCAAGTGCCGTTTTGCTTGACTTCGTAATTTTTCGCATCGTAGCGAAAATCACTTGAACCGCAAGGGCTGACCCTATGGGCATTTTTGCGATTGAGTGCCGTTTTGATAGCCATTTCGAAGGCTTTTCCTTGAATACCGCTATCGGTTTTGTTGAAAGTGTAGAACATAATTTTTTCCTTCCTTATGTAAAAAATTTTTTTGATCCCCTATTCTCGACCCGCTCGACCGCCTATGCGGTGTCTTGGCTTGGTTGCCCGTCCTTCGGTTTACGATACTATTATATCATACTATGATATACTTGTCAATAGAAAATTGAAAATTTTTCATTGTGCAATATTCACAAATTTAGACGATATTTTTTTGTGCATTTTGCCGATGGTGGAAGGGGTGTGCCTTTGTGCATTATGCACAAGATATGGGGGTATGTTTTGGGCAAATTGCCCAAAACACCCCACCCAAACGGCGGGGCCTGGCTACAAAGTACCACGAACCAATTTTTTCGTTTTGCTTCACCCCTCCTCTACATAGGGCAACCCAAATTTTCTCTACATCGTAACATACGTCGAAATTTGCCTTTTCGCCCAATTTCGTGTATAATAAATATAGCAAGTGGAACGAGACGCAGCCGAGTTCCACCCACAACGTATCACAGCAAAATACGGCCTGCCGCTCACAACATACTCAGTAGTGGCATGACCTAAGGAGATAAATGGCAAATCGATTAAAGCTCGACTTCTCATTAAACACCAACGAAGAGCGTCGAGAATTCCTAGACAACTACTTGGCCAAAGACTAGTTCGCATCTCGTCCACCCACCGAAGACGAACTGGAAATGATGGCTAACTACCTACTCTGGGGCAAAGACCCCAAAACTGGACTTAACGCCCAACAAGAAGGCGTTTGTCAAATAGAAACCAAACACGGAACTTGGGACAAAGACACCAACCTGGAGTCGCTCGACGGCCTGTTGGAAAATCCCGTATTCAACGAAGCAACATTGCGGCCGATCGACTCGGTTCCCATGAAGGTGAAGAGGGAAGTATTTTCCCGAAGCGAAGCTCTCGCTGAATGTCCCGAATACTTGAAGCAGTCGTTCGTCGAACTCTTTCGGGAGATTGATGAGTTGGACTTGCGTATTAATTACTATGACCTGGCGCATGGCAAAAGAAAGAATCCCATACGTCCGGAGTTGCTGAAGCTGTTTAGCGAAGAAGAACAACTCGCTGCGTAGAATGCGGCCGCTTCATGGAATCAATTCAAGTATCTTAAGATGCGGCATCAACTGGTGGAGATGCGTCAGCAACAATATGTCCTGAGGGACTCATTTAAACAGACTATGTTTTTGGAAAATGCCCCAACTTTAACCATGGTAGGGGATCCGGACATTGATGCTGAAATTGAAGTGTTGCCGCTGGGTATTATTGAACGTGGTATGCGGCCTGCCCTTATTTTTAAGCCATGGGCTGAACTCATTCCACAAAATTATGACCAGGCCGCACTCAAAATAGTTTCGGACTTTTATTGGAAGAAACAAGAATACAAGCCAACAGCCAATCAACTCTATATTGACTTCAGAGAACTGGAGCATGTTTATCAATTGTTTATGACCTATTTTGAACTTGCAGATGCAGTTGATAGTACTAAAGTAAACTCAAAATTAGATGGATTACTGGCAACATTAAATTTTTATATCGAACGGGCCGAACTTTGTGAAATACAAAAAGAAATTCTCGACCTAAAGATGAAGAAAGTAAAGAACGAAGACATAGCACGCCAAATCAATAAAAAATATAACAAGACTTACACGCCAAATTACATTTCAACGATATTTAGACAACGAATTATACCAAAGATTAACGAAGCTGCCTCATATCATGAAAAAGTAGTTGGCAATATTTTTTTTGAGGAAGAGTTTAAGACTTGTCCCGGATGCGGCGAGACTATGTTGAAATGTCCAGAAAACTTCACACGCAAGAGTCGCTCAAAAGATGGCTATACTTCTCGTTGTAAGAAATGCGAGAAAGCGGCTCGTAAAAAATAAGCCAAGGAGATATACAATGTTTTTTGATAACAAAGATAAGAATACCACAGAATTTGCCAAACTGATTTGTACGTTGGATGCGGCCGCCCTTATCGGACTAACAAGACTGCTAAAAGTTAAAGTTTTTTATGATGATGTTAAGGATGAGAACGGCAAACCAATGCCAAGAAGTGGCGAAGCTATTATTGAAGATTGCTTGGTTAAGTTCCATGCGATGAACCGCCAAGACCGCAGAAAAATACTCACTCTCCTCCGCCACACCAAGAGGGGGTGATATTATGGGACTTGCACCCAATATCCAAAAAAGAAAAGGTTTTACCTTAAAACCTTGCTGCAGTTGCGGCCAGATGTTTGGTGAAGAGGGATTTGCTCCTACAAAATCCCTCTTCTTCCCCGACCATGTAATCCCAATGTGTAATGATTGCGTAGACCGTTAGTTGGCGGCCCACGATTGGGACTGGGAATACGTGGATAAAATGTGCCAGATGGCAGATATTCCTTTTGTTCCGAAGGAGTGGGAGAGGTTGAGGGAAATGACCGAGCAAGAGGTCTTTTACCGATACGCGACCATTTTCCAACAATCGGAATATGATGGCATTGGCTGGTCTGATTACTATAAGGCTTTTAAGGAGTTGAAGGCGGCCGGGGTTTTAGAAGATGAAATACCCGAGATTGCTGATAAGAAAAGAAGAGACTTGAAAGACAAATGGGGAGCCAATTATGACGATGAGGCATTACGCTATCTCGAAGGTCTTTTCAATGGCTTGATGACTACTCAAAATGTTAATGGCGCCCTCCAAATCGACCAAGCAAAGAAGATTTGTAAGATGTCATACGAAGTCGACCGACGCATTGAAGAAGGTTCCGACTTTGACAAGTTGCTCTCGTCCTATGACAAACTCGTCAAGGCCGCAGAATTCACTCCCAAGAATGTTAAGAACATCAACGATTTTGACACCTTTGGTGAAGCCATCAAATGGCTTGAAAAGAGAGGTTGGCGAAATACTTTTTATGACAATGTCACAAGAGATATTGTTGACGAGTCGATGAAGAACTTCCAAAACTTCAACCAAAGATTGTATACCAACGAGTCAAGTATGCCCGAGGAAATTGCTCGTCGTATCGAAGCACTCAAGACGACTGCGGCCCTTGAAAACGACAATTATTACGGCACTGACAAATCCTATGACTTGGACGCCTTCGAGCGAGAGGGATACGAAGTCTCCTTTGAGGGCGACAACGATGACTTCCGCGTGGAGGTTGATGATGAGTAAGATTGACCAACTACTAAAAAATAAACACGACTTGATGGATAACAATATGATACAACGCGGCAGTCGCGAAGGTATCGAAATTGAAAAAGGAATAGTTCTCAACGAGGATTATTTGGAAAAGAATATGGAAAACATTGGGGATATGATGTCTATCTTTACGGCATACCCCGATGTGTTTCTGGATTTTATCACTCCCGAAGATTCCAACTTTCAACTATTCTTTTATCAGAGAATTACATTGCGGGCGTTGATGCGATATAAGAAGATTTATATTACTGCGCCCCGTGCTTTCTCCAAGTCATTCATTACCATTTTGGGATTGATGCTTCAGTGTATCTTTATTCCCGGCACCAAGCGATTTATCTGTGCACCTAACAAAAACCAGTCTGCACAAATCGCAAAAGAAAAAATCGTTGAGATTTATGACCACTGGCCGCTAATTCGTAAGGAAGTGGTTGGTGGCGAAGTAAGTGATACCCCTGGAAACTTTGGTAAAGACTATGTTACCATCAAGTTCCGCAATGGTTCTCAATTCGACGTTGTCGGCGCTTTGGATTCCACCCGTGGTGGACGTAGACATGGCGGACTTGTCGACGAGGTTCGTGACCACGAAGAGGCTCCTATCAACGAAATTGTACTTCCTCTGATGAACGTTTCTCGCCGTCTTCCCGACAATACCGTAAACGAAAAGGAACCCAACCAGGAACGTATCTTTATGACATCTGCGGGAGTTAAAACATCTTTCGCATATGACTTACTTCTCGACGCATTTGCGGACTCCATTATTCACCCCAATTCCAGTTTTGTAATGGGTTGTGATTACAGAGTTCCGGTATTACACGGACTTCTTGATAAAACTTTTATTAATGATCTTAAGACTTCTCCTTCATATAGTGAAGAATCG
>JAEIGA010004612.1_pt1 | contig 21296 bp, 19 predicted proteins | sample 9270691 | NCBI WGS metagenome assembly JAEIGA01 (sample SAMN17057246, study PRJNA624740) | gut metagenome | biome: biome; isolation source: fecal sample | host: Bos grunniens | place: China: Xizang | collected 2019 | reverse complement strand
TTGGAGCTGGGAGATAATTGGTGTTGCTAGTAGCGGTGTTGGTGCTCGTATCGTAAGTTTGGCTTGGTTTGTAACCCCATTTGTTGTTGTAGCTGGTGTTGCTACTGAAGGTGGATTCGCTAATGGCAGAAGTGATGGAAGAAATGGAGTTGCTACCATTTACCAAAGTGGTGCCCCCGACGGATGAAATAGTGAGGGTATAACCAGTGAAGTTATCGGTTTTAATAGCAATTGAGGAATCTGATGATTTGCCAAAGGTACCGTTTACGGTAGGAGTGATAGACTTTTTAAGCTTATTAGTGTCTATCGATGTAGTAAGAGTGCTGGCTTTAGCAGCAGCAGAAACTGGCGAGGCTACTACTGTGTTGATCGTACCAATGAAAAGAGGGGCGCAAAATAGCAAGCCACGGAGAGCTTGTCTCCGTAGGCACCTGCTAGATTGTGCTTCCCTTTTGTTGGTCATTATTCTACTCGTTTACTAGGCTTTCGTCTTTGATTTCTTCTTCTGTGTTCGTATTTTCTTCTGTGTTTTCGTCTGCGCCAGTAGTGTAGGTGTAAGCTTTGTAGACTTCATATTTGGCTTTGGCAAGTTGGTCTGCAGTAAGTTCTGAATATACAAAGAGATAAACCTTTTGCTCACGACCTGGCTCAACTCCTTCGATATAAAGAGATGAGGTGTCGAGAACGGTGTCTCCATCTTTTGCAGCGACTTCGATGGCAATATTGGTATTTTTGCTGCCATTGTATTTGACATTTACTACAACTGCGTCTACGTTGTTTACACCATCGTCGATATGCTGATATCCGTCAAAGCCGATTTCGATTTCTTTCATGGTCTCTTGAGTGACTTTCTTATCTTCTTCGGTAAGCATACCGCTACCGGCTGGAGTCGTATTGCCTCCCGTGGTAGATGGTTGGCCATTGTTATTTGCGATAGCTATGATGATAGCGACGATAGCCGCAACCAATAATGCACCGGCAATAACAGCTATGATGAAATTCTTGGTTGCTGATTTTTTAGCTTTTTTGGAAGTAGTTGGTTTATGAATTGGTGATTGAGATGTTGCTGGTTTAGTAGCTAGTTGGGCTGGCTTAGCAGCAGGTTTTTCTGCTGGTTTGTCTGCAGGTTTAGCTGGTGCTGATGCTGCTGGTTTAGTAGCTGTAACGGCTGGTTGGGCTGGCTTAGTAGCAGGCTGGGCTGGCTTAGTAGCAGGCTGGGCGGCAGGTTGAGCTGGTCTAATTGGCTGCCCACTAATATTTTTGATAGTTGGTTTTATGTTCTCCATTTTCACTCCTTAAATTATTTTTTTACATAAAAAAACGGGTATACGTGCTAGGCTTAAATAGCAAAAAAACTTGGTAATTTAACTCTATTTATGAAAGCTGATAGTTGCACCTATGACCTCCATTACTCTATGTTTATACTATTGTATCACGGTACAAAAATAAACACAAGTGTTTTCAATAAGAGAGTTAACGTTTTTTACAGAGGTAAATTATGCATTAGCGAGTGTATCAAATTCTTCCATGGAAGTGATGAGTAAGTCGCGTGGTTTGTTGCCATTTTGTGGTCCGATAACGCCAATTTCTTCAAACCAAATTGCAAGACCAGAAACAAAACCGTGACCTTTGCCAAGGTAAGTTTGGAGCATAGCGGTAGAGAATTTACCCTTGCTAAGTGAGATTTCAACGGCTTTTCTTACGACTGGGTCGGCAGGATCGAAGCGACGGCCAAGACCATCCATACCACCAATATCACCACCACCCATTCCCTTGATGGCAACAGTTTGGGTAATGACTTCGTCGTTGTACTGTGGCGGACGTTGCTCGCGGAGAAAATCGGTAACTTTAGCAATGTCTTCGTCTGATGCAAAGGCACCCTGCAAGCGGCGAGGCTTGCCCATCATTTCGGTAGTTAGAAGCAACATGTCGCCTTTACCAAGAAGCTTTTCGGCGCCACCTTGATCAAGCATGATGCGAGAGTCCATTTGTGAGCCCACGGCAAAGGCAATACGGCCTGGAATGTTAGCTTTGATGAGACCGGTAATGACCTTGACTTCTGGACGCTGAGTAGCGAGCACAAGATGAATACCGGCAGCACGACCTTTTTGGGCAATGCGAACAATAAGCATTTCTAGGTCTTTTCCTGCCATCATCATAAGGTCTGCCATCTCGTCGATAATGATGACAATGTATGGCATTTTGCCTTCTTTTTCGGGATTTTCTTCGGCGGATTTGGCCATTTTGGCGTTGTAGTCGGCAATGTTTTTGACCTTTTCTTCAGCCATTAAGGTATAGCGGCGTTCCATTTCGCCAACAGCCCATTTCATAGCAGAGAGGGCTTTGTCGGTTTGAGTGATGATAGGCGTGAGAAGATGTGGAATGTCTTGGTATTGAGCCATCTCGACTTGCTTTGGATCAACGATGATAAGTTTCATGTCGGATGGGGCATTGCGATAAAGAAGCGAGCTAATAAGCGTGTTCGTCATGACGGACTTACCAGAACCAGTGGTACCAGCGATGAGAAGGTGCGGCATTTTGGCGAGATTGGCCACCACGGCACGACCGGAAATGTCTTTACCGACAGCAAAAGTGAGAGGGTCGGAAGTTTTTTTCCATTCGCTAGATTCCAGTACGCCACGAAGGCGGACGTCAGCAGAGCGGGCGTTTGGAATTTCTACACCCACACTGCGAGTGCCTGGAATTGGGGCTTCGATACGAATTTTGTCTACCGCAAGGTTTAAGGCAAGCTCTTTGTCGCGGGCAAGAATCTTGCTGAGGTTGACGCCTGCTGGTGGTTTCATGGTGTACTGAGTAACGCGTGGGCCAACATTGGCACCTTCCATTTCTACTTCAATGCCAAATTCGGCGAGGGTAGATTTGATGATGTAGGCGTTTTGTTGAATGTTGCCAGCGTCGGCTGGAGATTGCTTTTTCTCGAGCAAGTCTGTGGTAGGCATTTTCCAGTTTGGATCGGAAACAGCAACAAGAGCCTTTTCTTCTTTGACTGGCTCCGGAGCAGATGGGCGTTTTTCTGGAATTTTGTGCATTAGCTTACCCGATGTTGGGGCTGGCTCCATCGTGCCAAGACCAGAATTAACTTTGATTTCGAGGGAACCAAGTTTTTTGTCTTCTTGGTCTTCTTTTGGTTGGTGCTTACCACCAGATTTAACAAGGTTTTTAGTGCCTTTAAAGAAAGTGATTGGCGAAAGCTGGAGGATAAACATGGTGGTGATAAAAATTAGAACAATGTAAATGAAGATGACAACGGCTTGATCTAGGACCTTTAGCATGAGGTCGTTTAGCCAAGTGCCGACGGAGCCGCCATTTTGCCAAATAGCAGCAGCACCAGAAATCCATAGTATCATGAGAATGCTAGCAAGATAGACCGGAATAGCAACGCGGTTGTTTTCGCTACGAAAAACACGGACAGCAAGATAAACAAGTAGAAGTGGCACAAAATAGGATGCAAAGCCTATTGTGCTAAGCATGAATTTGTGAACAGTGTTTAAAACAGAGCCACCATGGCCGAACCATGTAACAACCAAAAACAGCGCAAGCGCGACCATAAGAACTGCAATGGTTTGGCGCCAAAAACCACCTGGGAGTTCGTGGGTAAGAGGAGCTTCTTTTTTGCTCCTTTTGGCAGTATGTTTGCGTGTGGATTTTCGTTTTTTAGCCATATACTCTTTATTATATCACACTTTCAGGATAAGCACAAGGGGTTTGATGGGATTTGCGAGATTTACAGTTTTGTGATAGAATGAATAGGTATTGGACCGTCGCCAAGCGGTAAGGCACTGGGTTTTGGTCCCAGCATTCGCAGGTTCGAATCCTGCCGGTCCAGCCATGATGCCTGGCGGCATCACACAAAAAGCGAGGACATCGGTCTCACCAAAGTTCGGGACGAATCCTGCCGGTTCAGCCAAATAAGCCTTGGGCTTGTTTTTTTTGCGGTAAAAATTAAAAGCGCCCCCACATGGAGAGCGCTACAGAAAGAAAATGAATTATTTTTCGTAAAACTTGTACTTTTGATTGTACTCAGGTTTACCACAATGAGGCTTGTTGTTGTTTAGACGGCAATCGTTTTCGTCGTCATCAACCCGATGAATAATGATTTGGTCTTTTGCGGTTACTTTTGTCACAATGCTTTCTTTATTTTTCATTTTTTTCACCTCTTTTCTAATGTGCGTGTGGCATTTCGTATCTGATTATATCATATGTTATAATTTTTGTATGATAAAAATTATAGCTGGGGGCAAGAAGAATGCGGGGGCGTTTTTAGAAATCATTGCTGAATACGAAAAAAGGCTACGCAAACCGTTTGACGTGGAATGGGAGTTTTTTGACGAAGAGAAGCTGGTACAAAAACTGGCGGACTGGCCGTTTAGTGGGCATGACTATATGATTTGCTGTGACGAACGAGGCAAAAATATATCATCACCCGAATTTTCCCAGAGGTTAGAAAAGGCATTTGTAATCGGGCGAAATGTGGTGATATTGATTGGCGGAGCATATGGATTTGATGATTTTGTAAGAGAACACGCGGATTTTGTATGGAGTTTTTCGCAGCTAGTATTCCCACATGAATTATTCCGGACGATGGTAATGGAACAGATATACCGTGCACAAGAAATTAGCAAGGGCGGAAAATACCATCACGAATAATATGCGTGGTGTGATATAATTTAGATATGAAAATTTTAGGAATATAGACAAGTTGTGATGAAACAGCGGCTTCCATCGTGGAAGATGGGGTTTCTATTCTTTCTAATGTGGTAGTTTCGCAAATAGATATTTTTGCAGAGTATGGTGGCGTGATACCAGAGGTGGCAGCGAGAAGCCATCTGGAGGCAATGATGCCGGTGGTAAATAAAGCTCTTTCTGATGCTGATTGCACGTGGGAAGATATTGATGCAATTGCGGTAACATATGCACCCGGGCTGCTTGGTTCCCTGCTGGTGGGAACTTTGACAGCACGGACGTTGGCGATACTCCATAATAAACCGCTTTATGCGGTACACCATCTGAAGTCTCATGTGTATGCGAACTGGATAGAAGGCGGTGCGCATATCCAATCTCGGGCCGCGTCGCCTCGGCCCGTCGCCACGGGCGAGGCGCGCTTGTCCTCGCCTTGCCAGGCTCCGGATTCCCTCGATTTGGATATGAGCCACCGCCCTTCGTTCCCTTTGCTGGCACTTGTGGTGTCTGGGGGTCATACACAGATACTTTATATGCCGAGACATAATCAATTTGAGATTATTGGGACGACACATGATGATGCGGTGGGGGAATGTTTTGATAAGGTAGCGAAGATTTTGGGGTTGCCATACCCTGGCGGGCCTTCTATTGCGAAAGCGGCAGAAAAAGGTGATGCGTCTAAGTATAAATTGCCGCATCCAAAAGTAGAAGGGCTGGATTTTTCGTTTTCTGGGTTAAAAACTGCGGTGCTTCGAGCTGTACAAAAAGAGTTAGGGCTACCAATTTCCCATCCTTCTCATGATTTAAAAAATCATTTATCCAGGCAGCAGGTGGCGGATTTTGCGGCGTCATTTCAAAAAACTGCGGTAGATATATTGGTTGAAAAGATTTCTATGGCCCTAGAGCAGTACCCAGATGTGCAGTCTGTAGTGGTGGCTGGTGGCGTTTCTGCAAATAAGGCACTTCGCGAGGCTCTCCCTGAAGCATATTTCCCTGATACGTCCCTTTCTGGGGACAATGGGGCGATGGTAGCAGCGGCTGCGTACTACGAAATCCAATCTGGCGTGAAGCCGGTGGATCCGTATAAGTTTAATATTTACCCGAGAATTTCAATTGAAACATAAAAAATAGACCCCGAAGGGTCTATTTTTTAGATTAGAGTGATTCGGCTTTTTCGAAATAATACTTACCATCGTCTGCTTTTGTAAAGGTTATTTTGTATTGCGCAAACTTGGTATAGTTTGTCTCGTCAATCATTGGGTTACTATCCTCTGTAGCACACACTTCTGCTGTATTTTTCTCATTGAAAAAGGCAATGTCGCAATACACTCCGTCCTCTCCTACCGCCCCAGCTGAAACATACAAATAGGCATTATTGTCGTCTTTAGTGTATTTGTTTATATAGTATCCTCTTGGATTCGCTATACCACCGCAGCCGCCATTCCGGAAAAATATATCATATTTGCTATTGTATTTGAGATAATAGCAAAATGAGTTTGAGCCGTCAAATTCAATGTCGGACCCTTTTGCCATTTCTTCCCCATATATTTCTTTGTACTTTTCTCTGACTTGTGCAGCGTTATATGTATAACCCCAGAAATTATTTTTTATTTCATCTACATTTATACTATAATTGCTCCTAATTCTTTCAAAATATTCTGTGTCATTCAATATGGCCTGTTTTTGTTCTTCTGGCACATTAACCCAATCGGTTTCTGTTGTGTTTGCAAGTGCCCTAAATGCTTTTTGACCATCACTGAGACTACCATTTTTTAATAGAATTATATCGCCCTGAAGAGGGCTTGGCGTGCTCGCATAATTCCCTTTCCAATCAACGCCCATCATCATTCCTAATTTGTTTTTTATGTCGGTGATGATGGTCTGGTCGGTGAGCTCAACTTCTTCAGAAACCTCTGGTTCTACTGGGGTGTCTGGAGCGGTTGGGGCGGAGCCGCCGTTACTGGAACTAGAGCTACCAGAGTTGCCGCCTTTTGGCATCAACATGATTGCGGCAGCGATGCCACAGCCGACAAGAATAAGCACCAATACTATAACCAAAATAAGGGTAGTTTTATTCTTCTTTTTCTCTGGTAATGGTGTTGGTTGAGACGGGGTTGGGGCTGGTTCTGGGGCTGGTGTTGGCGTTGGAGTAGGCGCCGCCAAAGGATTTGGGACGGGAGTAGGCGCTGGACCCATACCCACCGATGTTTGATTTGCTGGCTCAGGTGTTCCTTGAGCATTGTTTAATTCTGGGTTCATTTTTTTGATCCTTTTTAAAACTCTTTTGCTTATTGTAACACATTATTTAAGAATGCGGTTGGCGAAGCGGCGCATTAAGCGGCGCATAATCTCAAAGATAACGAGGCCGCCGGCGATGATGGCAGCCATGACAATAAGGTTAGATGGGGTGAGAGTGACAAATTCAAAGAAGTCGCGGATGAGCGGAATGAGGAAGGCGGCAGCCATGATGACAATGATACTGATGAGTAGGCTGCCACGAAGGAAGTTGAGCGGACGGGAAATCCAGTAAATAAGGACGAGGTCAATAGTAAAGGTGACGAGAACAGAGATTGTGGTGAGTTCTGGGCGAGAGAAACCTTGCAGGTGTGATACAAACGAGAGGGCGGCCATACAGAAAGAAACGGTGAGACCAATTGGAAAGGAGTAGGTGAGAATATTTCTGGTAAAGTTGTTTTTGATGCGGTCGGTGTTGTGCTCTAGAGAGAGGACAAGGCCTGGGAAACCGATACAGGCGAAGTTTAGAAGTGACATTTCTACTGGGGTAAATGGGTAGCTGAGCGGAAGGATGACAAAGAGGACGGCGAGAATGGAGGCATAGACGGTTTTGGCGAGAAAAAGCGCAGTGGAGCGTTCCAAGTTGTTGATTGATTGACGACCTTCATCGATGATGGATGGAACAGAGGCGAAATCGGAGCCAAGTAGTACGAGTTTGGCGGAACGACGAGCGGCATCAGAACCTTCGCCGATCGCGATGGAGCAGTCGGCTTCTTTCATGGCGAGAATGTCATTAACGCCATCACCGGTCATGGCGACAGTTTTACCAGATTTCCTAAGAGCCTCAATGAGGTCCTTTTTCTCGGCAGGCTTCACGCGAGTAAAAATATTGTATTCTTTGACTAGTTTTTTGTAATTTGGGTTTTTGATGGTGGACAAATCGACGCCGTGGGCATTTTTGACACCTACAACGGTGGCGATGTTTTCTACTGTGGCGAGGTCATCACCAGAGATAATACGGATATCGACGTCATTTTTGTAGAAATACTCAATAATTTCGGTGGCATCTTTTCTAATTTCATCTTCAAGACGCACGAAACCGAGGAGTTTTTGGTTTTTCATAACAGCGAGAACACGGTAGATGCCTTTGAGCTTTCTTCCCTGTTTTAGATAGTCTTTGTCTGTGGTCATGAAGTCGAGGGCACCGACTTTGTACTCGGTTCTGTTAATGCGTACACCGGAGTATTTGCGGTCGGACGAAAATGGAATCAGCTCAAAATCGCCTGTGGCTTCATTTTTGGGGTCTCTCATGAAAGCTTTGTGCAGAGCCCTACTTGTAGCGTTGTCGGCCGGAAGATGGGCTAAAATAAGCTCTAGTGCATTAATAACGGCATTTTCGTCGCCACCTTCGGCTGGGATAACGTCTTTTACCTTCATGTTGCCTGTGGTAAGAGTACCGGTTTTATCAAGGCAAATACAATCGACACGGGCGAGCGTCTCGATAGAGTAGAGATCCTGGACGAGGACTTTTTTCTTGCTTAGGCGAATAGTGGCAAGAGCGAGAACGGTGGAAGTAAGGAGAATGAGTCCCTCTGGAATCATGTTAATAAGAGCGGCAACGGTGGAGGTGATGGCAGAGGCAGTGTCGGCTTCAGTGCGGAAACGCGCCCACAGGAGAAGCGCGCCAATAGGAATGAGGGCGATACTGATATATTTGACGATGTTGTTCATGAGTTTAAAGAGTTTAGAATCGGCAGTTTTGATAGTGGTAGCAGAGGCTTGGATTTTGTTTAACGAGTTTTCTTCGCCGACGTGCTCGACTGTGGCCTTAGCGGTGCCGGCCACTACGAAGCTACCAGAGATAAGCTCATCGCCCTGGTGTTTGGTGATATTTTCGGCTTCACCGGTAACAAAGGATTCGTTGACCTCTAAAGTGCCTTCGGTGACAACGCTATCGAACATGACTTGGTCGCCTAGAGAGAGTACGGTGAGATCACCCGCTTTTACTTCTTCAGGTTTAATCTGAAAAGGTTTGCCGTTTCTAAGGACGGTAGGGTTTTGCTCGGCGATTAGACGCATTTTGTCGATGATTTTTTTGGCGCGGATTTCGTTGACAATACTAATCAATGTGTTTGCAATGGCAATCACGACAAACAACATGTTTTTGTAGCTACCAACAAAGGCCACCATCGCGGCTAAAATTGCGTTTACAAGGTTAAACAGGGTAAAAACATTACGAAACACCAGCCGCGTCCATCCGTCCCGTCGCCACGGGCGGATGGCGCTAACTCTCGCGCTGCCGCGCTCCGAAATACTGGTGTTTTCGTAATGTCTTTTACCCATGTTTGGCCTTAGACAACAATTTGTAGAGAGGGTAGAGAGCGCTGAGGGATTTTTCGTAAGTGCCGAGGAATTCAACAACTCGGCCGGTTTCATCCGAAGTGAAGCCTTTTTTGAACTCGTAAATACCGTAATCTTTGGCATTTTCATCTGGGAGACCTTGGATGCCGTAGAAGTTGTACCGTTTGAAGCCGTGCTCGGCGGCGTATTTAATCATGTGCCACTGGATGGCGTATTGGGCGTTGTAATCGCGCATGTATTTTTCGTCACTACCAGAGAAGAGATAGATGATTTCGTCACCGTAAGTCATAAACATGGCAACCGAGAGCGGAATATTGTCTGCTTCGGCTAGCATGAACATTACTTCGCCGCGGTCGTGGAAGAGGTCGTACATCTGTTCATAATAAGAGAGGGGTTTGTCTTCAAAATGGCGGCGTTCAGAGGTAGCTTCGGTGATTTTTTTCAAAATATTCAACTCTTCCCTTTTTAGTTCACGAACTTTTACGCCCATTTTTTCGGCTTTTCGGACGTGATTTCTAGTGTTTCTCTTAAAATCCATCAGGATTTCATCTGGGGTACGTTTTTTGATATCTAGAACAAAGAGGTACTTAGGCTGAGTAGCAACTTTTAGAGGTTTAAAACCGAGTTCTTCGAGGTTTTTTACAGCTTTTTTGCGGTGAAAACCACCTGGTACAGGGAGACCGTCACGGTCGCGCTGAATTAGCTCGTAGTAAGGGTCGATACGGAGGACGAGACCTTTTTGCTCTGAGAGAGATTTGATAAGATTTTTAAAGAAGAAATTTGTAAGCTTGGTATCTTCGTAGTCTATTAGAGGTCCACCTGGAGCGTAGAAAGTTTTAGCCTTTAAGAAAGTTTCTTTCCCGACGATAAGAGAGCCGGCGAGGATTTTGCCATCTTTTTTAACGGCGTAGTATTGAGGCTGCCAACCGGCGTCTTCGCGAAGCTTGGCGATTTCGGGGGTTTGATAGAAAGATTTATCCGGATGAGCGTCGGCAAAAGCGCGAAACTCCTCTTTTGATAACGTTACAAATTCCATGATTTTATTATAGCACATATTGACTTTTTATCTTGCTCGTGCTATAATTAATTGATACCTAATTTTACAAGGGGAGGTGTAAAAAAATGATCGCTCTTTTCATAATCGTCGTTTTGACTGGGTGTTTATTTCCTTTTTTTATCAAGAACGACGATTCTTTAAAAAACCGCCTTTTAAACTACGGTTTTATGTTAGCCGATATGCTACTATTACTCGTAATGATAAAGGTAAAACTTATCTATCTTCCTTTATATGGCGAGATAGAAACTATTACAATTGGTGAGAGCATAATTATTCTTGCGGTATTTATAGCTAAACTAAATAGAATAATTAATAATACATCTATAAAGCACGAAAAACAACAAGAAAAATTATTCAAATCTCACCATCACAAGGCTGCAAGCTAAGCTCGCGGCCTTATTTTTTTGTTCATTTTTTAGCATGGAAAAGCCCACGACTATGATAGCCGTGGGCTAGAAAGCAGTTGGTTAATAGTAAAATTTGCGAGCATCCTCTTCGTTGGTAAAAAAGTGGATACCAGTGGTAGATTCAGCACAGCTGGGGTTAAAATCCGAAACCCTGATTACAAAACCTTCTTGGTACTGAGTATCACAATCAAAGAAAGACATGCCAATTTTTTCGCCGTAGAAATCACCGGTGATCTTCTCGACATAGAACTTGTCGGCGCGACCTTGATTTTTGCCAGTGATACGAATCGAAGTGTTTTTTGGAATTGTGCCTTTGACAATGATGTTCCCGACGCATTTTTTGTAGACTACTTCTGGATCGATTTGACGAACCGGTTCGAAATCTTTTTTGCTGTAGGTGGCGACTAACCCGGCTTCGTGTAAAAATGGATCAGTCGATCGAAGAGCCTTATTAAAAAAGACGAAGGGCATGTCACTGTCTTTGCATGCATAAATAGCGGCTGCTTGTATTCTGGGCTGGTCACTACTCCACCATGTTTCAGTGCGTTTTTTGTCTGGGCAAATACCTGCGAGTGCCTTAATTTCTTCGTCGCTTGCTCTTTCTGGATCAAAATTCAGGATGGCATCTTTGCGACCGTAAAAAAGTTTGGTCGCAGCAACGCGTTTGGTGATGCTATCTGCCTTGTTGTAAATATTTTGCAGAGATTCTCCTGGAAGTTCTTTTGAACGTAATGCAATAATCGCAGCATTAATTACTTCCTTATCTATAGCATCTTCAAACATGGCGGCAGCTTCGAAGGTTGGCAGAATCATTGGATCCAAGATACAAGCATATAATGCAGAAATCTTGTCATACCATTTATCTGATTTGGCCCAGATTTTTACCATTTTAGTAGAAATCGGCGTGCTACCCATGGCTTTTTTAACTAATTTTTCAGTGTAATATTCGCCAAATTCTGATGGTGGGTAAGTACTCCAAAGGTTAGTATTTGCACTATAAGCCTGTAATAACACTTCGCAAGCGAAACGATAACCGTAAGCTTGATTTGTTTCTGCTAAAATTTCTGCAAAATGTTCAGGTTTTTTGGATTTTCTCAGATAAATAGCTGCTAATTGGTGTGGTAAATCTTTGGCCTCACGCCAATCATTAATATCCTGGGTACTAAAATTCGTATTGAGACGGCATTTTTTAATCGCTACCTCTTGAACATATTTATCCTTACTAACAAGAGCTTTTTCTATTATTCCTTTTTGCATTTTCATATTGATTCCCCCTTTGTTAATGAACAAAAACTGCTTTCTGGGGTAATTGTACCATAAAACAGAGGTAGATGCAAGCACGAGCAGATTAGCGGTTTTCAGATTTTGCGGCGGAGACGATTGATTTTGCGAGTGAGTTGATAAAGCTTGTATTTGGATGGATTTTCGATGATGTCGTATGTGCCGGCAAAGTCACGTTCTTTCCCAGCGAAGGTCTTTTTGAAGTCGGTAAAACCTTTCCAGGGGTGGGTGGCCGGAGCCCCTTCGGGAGCGATGCCCCAAAAATCAAATTCCTCTTTGCCGGCGGCTTTGGCATCTAAAATGAGCTGAATAGTAAGGACACCAGTGGCGTGGAGTTTGCGGGCCTCCTCGCTTTGAGCACCCTGAAGATTGTATCGCGTCGTGAGATCATCAAATACAAGCCCAGCGGCAACAACTTTTGGCTGTTTTTCCTCTGGAGATTGGTATTTTACTAAGTACAGTGTAGAAAATGGCTGTTTTAGCTCAGTTTTTAAGTATTCTTCGGAAAAAGTATTGATTCCCTTTTTGCTAGCAAGTGCTTTTTGGAGATTTAATAAGTAGTGAATATCGTCTGGATTGTGAGAAGTTTCAATAGTGATGCCGTTTTTAGCTGCATTCCTGTGATAACGGAGGAGGCGAGATGGGAGTTTTTGTTTTAATTCTTCATCTGTTCCCTTTAAGTCTAACACCCAGGTTTCTTTTGGATTTAGGTCTTTGGATTTTTTGGCATTTTTGGGGGCATAATCTGGAAATTTTGGGTCACGTGGCTCAATTCGAATAAAAATAGCGTTATGTTCTTTGGCAAGATTTTTTAGGGAGATAAGGGCATTTTTGAAGCCATTTTTGTCTCTGTAGACCGGACCGTAGGGCAAATAAAGATAGTTTCCCACAGGAGTGTGCTTTAGAATCGCCAGATATTGAAAATCTGCACCATCTTCATAGAAGCTGGTTTCATTTAAGTCGTTTTGGAGGACTTGCCACTCCTTCGTTTGCATTAGTACAGCGTTCATACCCCTATTATACCATAAAAAACATGTGTTTTTTCTTGACTGCTTATGGTTTTTATTGCATAAGCACAATATCCGGCTCTGGGATACTTCCCTGGTCGGTCTTTGAAATTCTCCCAACTGGCGGGTTGCCAGTGGTTACTTTGATTTTAGCTTGAGCGATTTTGTTTGTCAAGTGGGTTGCTAGCTGTGCGGTATGCTAGACATAAGGGAAATAGCAAGATTTTGCTTGTGGTTTTTGTGGAAAAAGGTGGGGAAGTGGTGTGGAAAAATTCTACGGCTCCAGTATGCTACAATTAAAGTATGGCTTATATAAGGAAATTTAAGACAACTTCTGGCGCGACAGGCGTGCAGGTTTGTTACAAAGAACAGGGAAAAGTGGTTCGGACCGTACACGTAGGTTCGGCTTCTTCGGCTGCCGGTGTGGAAAAACTGATCAAAAAAGCGAGGGGAATCATTGATGCTGACAAAAACCCATTGTTTAATCTAAATAAATATGACAAAAAAGCTTGACTACTTTTTATTTTCAAGCTAAAATGGAGGCTTGTTCTTTAAGACAAAAACCACATATGAAAGGGGGATAGTATAGATGAGTACCAAAGATATGTTATTTTTTGTGGTTTTGGCTGTGGCTACAGTTGTGTATGTTGTCGGACTATTAAAAATAAAGAGAAGATGTCATGCTCGCGATGTTTTAAGAGACATGTTTCGCTAAGTAGCTGTACCTTAAAATAGCCCCTTTGGGGCTATTTTTTAGATTAGCTCAAGCTCTTGTTTGAGGCGCGTGATCAATGCCTCTTTTTCTCTGATTGCGTCCCCTGTTTCTTTAACAAGTTCTTCTGGGGCTTTTGCAACGTAATTTGGGTTGGCCATACGAGCATTCAAAGCATTTAACTCACGGCCGACAGCAAGGATTTTTTCGGTAAGAGCTTCTCTGTATTCGACAACAACTTTCTCTGGGATGTCTAGATAAAGCTCGTGGTTAGTAAGGGCAAGGCGAAGGCCTCTAGGAGCGCCGTCTAGCTTGGTAATAGCAGGAACCTTGGTGAGAGACTGGATTAATAGCAAGTTGTCCTCTACGAGGCTGTCATTATCATACATGAGTGAATATTTTTTTGCGTTATTGGTGCCTGGAAGGGCCTGCAAGGTGGTTCTAACTTCAGACACGATAGTTCTTATGTTTTCGAACTGCTCGGCGCTTATCGCGTCAAATTTGAGCTTTTCTGGCCAATTTGCGGTGGCAATAAAGCCGTTAGTCCAGGAAAGGTTTTGCCAAATAGCTTCAGTAACAAACGGAGCAAACGGATGGAGTGCAATAAGAAGCGCTTCTAAAGTGGTTTTTAGGAGACCGGTATTTTTGTAAATCTTTTGGCTCTCAATAAACCAGTCTGCGTATTTATCCCAGATGGTCTGGTAAAGGGAATCGACAGCTTCGGCAAAGCGATAGTTCTTGATGGAAGATTCGACTTGGTCTAGACAAGAGTTGATTTCGCGACAAATCCAGTCTTCACCCATATTGAGCGTTGTATATTGGAGCGAATCCAAAATGATATCCTCTCGGGACGGGTCGCTCACGCCCGCCGTCGCGGGGTTCGCGCCCTCATTCTCGGTCGTGACCTCCGAAAGCCCTCGAGTGATACCATTTCTGGATTCGCTCTCATCTACGACGCTCTGGACGAGGCGAGAGATGTTCCAGAGTTTGTTACAGAGGTTGCGGCCGGCAATTACGGAATTTTCGGAGAAGGCTTGGTTCATGCCAGCAGAGCGACCTCTTAGAATACCGAGACGGAAAGCATCAGAGCCATATTTAGTGACGAGGTCCATTGGATTGATAACGTTGCCTTTAGATTTACTCATTTTTTTGCCGTGCTCATCGAGAACGAGGCCGTGGAGATAAACCTCCCTAAATGGAACTTCGCCGGTGACGTATAAGCCCATCATAATCATGCGGGCGACCCAAGCAAAGAGAATGTCGGCGCCGGTTTCCATGACGTTTAATGGATAATATGGGTTGAGGTTTTCTTCGGTCCAGTTAGTGCAAACGATTGGCCAGTGGGAAGAAGAGAACCAAGTATCAAAGGTGTCTTCGTCTCTGATGTATTTAACGCCGGCTTTTTCAATCTCTTTGAGGTTGGTGCGGCGATCAAAAATCCAATCTGGTTCATCGGTGGCAGTATCGTCGATTTTTCTAAACATTGGGATAGCTATACCCCAAGGGATTTGACGAGAAATGTTCCAGTCTTTGAGATTTTTTAGATAATTGATAAGGACTTTCTTTTTGTTTTCTGGATGGAACTTGATTTCGTCGTTTTCGAGATGCTCGATAGCAGTCTTGGCGAGTTTTTCAACATCGACAAACCATTGTTCTTTGAGCATTGGTTCAATTACGGTGCCACATTTGTAACAGTGAGCTACGTTGTGGACGATGGTCTTTTCACCTCTTAGGAGACCCTGATCTTTTAAGTCTTTTAGGACTTTTTTGCGGCATTCGGCAGTGGTGAGGCCTTCGTAACCCTCTGGTACGTTGATCATTTTACCATCTTCGCCGATAACCTGGATACGTTCGAGATTATGGCGCTCGCCTACCTCAAAGTCATCGTGGTCGTGGGCTGGGGTAATTTTGACGGCACCGGTGCCATATTCTGGGTCGGCGTGTTCATCGGCAATGATTGGAATTTCGCGGTCGGTAAGGGGTAATTTGACGGTTTTGCCAACAATGTCTTTGTAGCGAGCATCGTTTGGGTTGACGGCAACTGCTACGTCACCAAATAGTGTTTCAGGTCTGGTAGTAGATACAATAATAGAGATGCTATTTTGCAGCTCCTTCGACCCCGTTCGCTCACGCCCGCCGTCGCGGGGTTCGCTCTCTTCGCTCGCCTCGTGAGGCTCGCGGGACACGGTCTCTTGAGCTGCAAAACTAGCATCATCCACCAATTTATACTCTATATCCCAAAGAGTGCCTTTTTCGTCTTGGTGTTCAACCTCGATGTCAGCAAAGGCGGTTTGGTGCTTTGGACAGAAATTGACGAGTTTTTCACCTCTGTAAATGTAACCGTCGTTCCACATTTTTTCGAAGGTGGAGTAGACACGGTCGATGACGTTTTCGTCCAAAGCAAAGGTAAGGTCTTGCCATGAGCAGGAAGCGCCGAGAGCGCGAAGCTGGAGTTCCATGTTGCCGCGTTGTTCGGCAACAAAGTTCCAAACTCTGGCGTAAAGCTCGTTGCGGTCGAATTCAAAACGGGTGTGACCTTCTTTTTCAAGATTTTTTTCGTAGACTACCCAGGTTTCGAAGCCGGCGTGGTCAGCGCCAGGGATATACCAGGTGGATTTACCCTTTAAACGGTAGTAGCGAATCAGGGAATCTTCTAGCGCGATGGTGAGGCCGTGGCCAATATGGAGATTGCCGTTGGCGTTTGGTGGTGGCATTACAATGGAATAGGTGTTTCTTTCACCCTCTCTATCGTCGGTACCGTTACCGTCGTCGTCGGTTGGGACGGTAGGAATAGTCGGAATAAACACTCCGCTGGCCTCCCAGGCCCCATAAATATCACTTTCAAATTCCCCCGGTTCATAACTGCTAGAAAATTTCATATTTATATCATATCACAAAAGTCGGGGCAAGGGAACAAAGCTGGCTAAATAAAAATAGCCCCGAAGGGCTATTTTTAGTCTTTGTATTCGAGTTTTTTGCGGATTTCTTCGAATTCTTCTGGAGTGAGCTCTACCTCGCGGCCATAAAACCAAGTTTCGTCGTATGGTTCTAGATGGATATGAGCGTGAGGAACATCGGTGCCGACCACTTTCCAAAGGGTGCGAGTGCCAAGGACTTTTTCCATATTTTGGGAAAGCTTTTTGGCGGTCTGCATTAAGGCAATATAATCTTCTTCTGGAAGTTCGTAGAGTTTGTCTATTTCGTTTTTTGGAATAACGAGAGTGTGACCCTTCGTCTCCGGGTGAATATCGAGGAAAGCGAAGGTTTTGTCATCTTCGTAAATCTTGTAACACGGTATTTCGCCGTTAATAATTTTGGTAAAAATACTACTCATTTTTTGCCTTTCTCTCTCTGGTTATTAGATAGTAAATAGCGGCAAAGATGGCGGCAAAACAAACGCCGCCAATGACATCGATAGTGGAGTGCATGTTAGACATGACGCGGCCAATGCAAACCAGGGCAAGTAAGGCTAGCATAGCAAAATCTAGAAGAGCGCAGGCGGTTTTTGATTTGATATATTGAGGAAGTGTGATAGCGGCAAGGAAGAAAATAGTACCTACGACCATTGCGTGGGTAGAAGGGAAGGATGGCTCACCGGAACCATTTGGGCGAGTCGGCATAAAATCAAAGAATTTTGGCAAAACCTTGTCGCAGATTAGATAGGTGGCAACCATTAAAACTAGTGGGATTATCATCCATAAAAGTTTCTTATCTACTTTTTTAAGAGAGCGGCGAGAGATCCATTGATACAAGCCTAGGATTACAAAAACCGCGAGCACCACAAAGGATGCAATTAAGATTACGTCTGTTGCTTTTTTCCATTCCATAAAGTAATTTTAGCATAGTTTTTTAAATAAAAAACACCCCCGAGAATGGCTTTCTCGGGGGGTTTTAAAAAAGAACTATACATTACGGGAGTATGTGATATGCTGCGAATAAAGGAGCGAGCATTAATGCGGTAGTGCCCATGATCTTCATGAAAATGTCGATCGATACCGCAACAACGTCTTTCATCCAGTCGCCGACTGTGTCAGCCTGAACTGCAGCATCATGCGCCTTATCATATTTTTCTGTGCCGGGCTCAAAACCTGGAACTAGGCCCGCCTCGAAACGTTTCTTGGCATTATCTGCCAGTCCGCCCGCATTGCTAAATAAAATAGCAAATGGCAGCCCCACATACAAAGTAGCTGCTTGGGCGCCGCCTAAACATTCTGGCCCAAATATGAAGCCTAATAAGATTGTGGCTCCAAGATTAATTACTACTGGAATAATCATATATTTCAAACCATTGCTAGTCGAAATATCGATGCACGCACCCGCGTCTGGTTCACGTAAACCCTCTGCAACTTCCTTGATAGCGAACTGTCTCTTGACTTCATCGGCCATTTTTCTGGCTGCCCGAATAGTAAAAAGAGCAAGGAGACCACAAAACATAGCCATTAGTCCAGAACCAAGCTGTCCGCCTAAGTTCGGTGCGTCTGATGAAATATCAATATAAAGACCACCGTAGGCCATTTTGTAGGTATTTAACTGCGTTAAGACAACGGCAGCTGCGCCTGAAATAGCAAAGCCTTTACCTACGGCTGCGGTGGAATTACCTTTGGCATCATTTTTATCTGTGATTTGTCTGATTCTGTGATCAGATTTACAACAATATTCGGCGATGCCGCCTGCATTATCAGAGACTGGCCCAAAAGCGTCCGCCGCGATAGGCTGAGCAATAAACGACAGCATACCAAGTGCCATGACGGCACGACCATAAGGACCCGCTATGGCTGACGCCGCGTAAACACCTATAGCCACGACTGCTATCTCAAAAAAACAAGAGATCAAACCACCAGCGATGGCCATAGAGATACAGAGCGCCGATCCGTTATTTGCCATCTCCGCCACCCTCTCTGCCCATTTACTATTGATGTCTGTGTAGTAGCTTGCTATAAATCCGACAGCTACACCCGCAGCAATACCAATTAACGTAGACACGAAGAGAGATAACCAACCGAAGCGAAAATCTGCCGGAGCAAGATTCGTTCTTCCAAATAAGAAGTACGAGCCGACAAAAGCGGAAGCAAGGGTACCCACAACAGCAATGTACATAGAAGCGTTCAATTGCTTGCCGGGGTCTTTACTTTCTTTAACATGTGATGCATAGAATAGACCAACAATACTACTAATGAGGCCGCCGAGTGCCAAAACAAACGGATACACCACTGCTGCAGATAACAGAGCAGTGTCATTCAAGTCACTACCATATAAAACTGCCGCCGTAACAATTGTAGTTACTGGCGCTGCCGTAAACGACTCGCCCAGGTCTGCTTGGTTGCCCTCAATATCATTAACATTGTCGCCAACCTGGTCGGCTATAACCGCCGGGTTTCTAGGATCGTCTTCATCAAAGTGCATGAAAACTTTTCCTATTAAGTCTGCACCAATGTCTGCCGCCTTGGTAAAAATACCGCCAGCAACACGGCTAAACATGGCAACGAGACTCCATCCTAAAGAATAAGATGTTAGCCTAGCCACAATTGGAATAACGTTTGTTTTACCTGAAGGGGCAAAACACTCTATTCCACTAAACAGCAAACTGCCAATCACGATAAGAGAAAGCCCCAACATAGATGAAGAGTGAACGATGATGCCGCAAATCTGACTACCTTTAATGGTAACGTTGACGGTTTTTGCTAATGCTTTTTCTTCGGTCCCGTTAGGATCTTCTACGCCTGCTTTGGCAGCTGCCGTAGCACGAACATTGGTGTAAGTTGCAACGCTCATACCTACGAGAATTGAAATCGTCGTGAATACTACTCCTAACCCAAACGTAAGTCCAGCCCAACGTTCTACAGCAAATGAGATGACAATGAGCAAAACTGCAGCTGCAATTAGGACATATTTAAACATTCTTTTGGTAAAAACTTTCGAGCCAGAACGAATCCTGGCCGCGAGATTTGACATTTCTGCCGTGCCTTCACTCAGCTTTAATAAACCACGATATTGGACTATCATGTATATTCCTGCTAGAGTGACGGTGATGATCGTTAATATACAAATATTGTTTATTAAATTCATAACGTCTCCTTTCCAAATTGTTAAAGAACCTAGAGCTGTGGGCGCAGCCCTAATAAAAAGTGGGGCTTGCCCACTACCTACGTTTTTGTACATATCTCCCGAGCATGTACTGCCTGGATTGTACCACATAACAGAGAAGATGTCAAACAAAAAATAAGGCCTATGGCCTTCTTTTTTGTTGTTAAAAATTAACATGGTACACCCGACAGGATAGGGATGTCGCTCACTTCGTTCGCTCCATTCGAACCTTGGGCTCGACTCCTGTCAAAATAACCCAATTAAAAAAATCCCTAAAGGGATATTTTTAATTGGTACACCCGACAGGATTCGAACCTACGACCTTTTGCTCCGCAAGCAAACGCTCTATCCAGCTGAGCTACGGGTGCATATGTGGATGTTTACACATCCACCTAGAAATTAAAAGATCATCACTTTTTGTAGTGACGCTATTATTATAACATATTTTTGTGAATTTTGGTAAAAATTACTTCTTTTTTTTTTTAAAAATTTCACTGTGCCCACGAAAACCATATTTGCCAGTAATCGGATCTTTGAACAAAAAAGTCTTGAGCGGGTCTAAGGTTAGAGTCATGTAGCAGCCAAAGAAAATAAAAAGGCAAATGCCTGAAATAAAGCGCCAGACGTGTGGCATGGCTGGGGCATTCAAGCAAGTATAGAAAATTACTTGGCTCAAAAGAATGGCAGTGTAAAAATTGGCGATATCAAGAAAGAGAATTGGTTTTTTGGAGAACTTACGATAAGAATAAAAGATGCAGGGAATAAAGATAACCATGGAAAGAAGGCTTAAGAATTTGGCGGCAAAGTAGTTTGGGCTTTCGCCATAGAAGAAACCGTCGTACAAACCCCAGAGCAAGGAAGGCGTGAGGGCGATTTTGATATGCTCCCAGGTGCTTTCGTTGACGGCAGCAAAGAGGCCGATGATGTGATTATGATGGGTGATATCGTAAAGAAAATGAGCAAGGGTGCCGACGAGCGAGATTACAACAAAACCAAGCCACAAGCTAAATATTTGGTCCATGAGTTTATTATAGCACACCAATATGATATAATTACAGGTGGAAGCGTGGCCGAGTGGTTGAAGGCGCACGACTCGAAATCGTGTAGGGTCGCAAGGCTCTCGGAGGTTCGAATCCCCTCGCTTCCGCCATTTTTTTCGAATAATAGTTTATTGGATTAAGCGAGGTCGGGGCAAGGATTAAAAAAGACCCTTTTTTAAGGGCCTTTCTTTTTTGTAGATTTTAAAATTTGTTTTTTTCGAGCCATTCTTCTAGGCTCAATCCACTTCTTGCTATCTTTTTAGCAATGGTGGGGCTACCTACATATCTAAAGTGCCATGGCTCGTAGGCATAGCCAGTTTTTCCTTCTTTGCCTTCTTGGTAACGAAGGATGAACCCGTGTTTATTGAGATATTTGTGGATAATTTTGAAATCTTCTTTATCCGCAAATAA